>Ga0210024_1000003_pt1 | contig 270107 bp, 318 predicted proteins | sample CryGeymeta201525_FD_183988 | JGI IMG/M metagenome (GOLD analysis project Ga0210024, IMG submission 183988) | Groundwater microbial communities from Crystal Geyser aquifers in Utah, USA - Crystal Geyser metaG 2015-25 (SPAdes) (version 2) | ecosystem: Environmental > Aquatic > Deep subsurface >...
GAAACACAAGAATTAATGTCTAATTCTTGTGTTAAATCTAATTTCAATCTAGTTTCTATCGTATTAACCATATGATTTAGACTAACAATTAATGAAAATTTGTCAAATTTTTCAACAAGATTTCAGAGGGGCTTGATAATAATGTGGCTTTTTATTGACCCATGACATGCCGTAAAGTACCGTCCCTTAGGTCGGTTAGATTCACTATATTAAGGCTTTACTCTTTTACTTAATTCTTCATTAGAGCATATCATTTTAGCTCCTGTTAAATTTGCTAAAGCCAACATCCCATTAAGTAGTCCAATTTCATTTCCTATTTCATTTTCTGTCTTCCCATCACTACGTAATAATGAAGCTAACATTTTTCTAGAAGGATAACTTATCTTTGCATTAAAGTCACTTGCCACAAATCTAACTGTTTCACCATCTTTTAATTTATCTGTTACTCTTTCTATTCCATCTAGTAGCCATTCTTTTTTATCTATTCTATAATTTAGTGTTTTATCAGCAGATTCTATAATCTTTTCTTTTAATCCATTAATCACTCTTGTTTTATATCCCTTAGTATAATCTTTACCTAATGGATATTTTTTTAAATAAGAAAGACAATCTACTAATGAAACATTTGAATTTTTAAATAATTTGGTATGATCTTTAGGTAATACACTTTTTGTATTAATATCTCTATTTTTTACATCTTTATCCAAAACCCCCAATTCAGCTAACGAGTTTAAACTACTTTCTCCAATACTTTCATACAACCCATCGTTTCTATTTTTAATACTCTTTAAAATTCTTTTACTTTTGGTTGCCAACTCTGGATTAAATGAACTAACTGAAAAAATTTCTTGAATAAGCTCTAAATCCATGTCAGATAACAATGTTACACCTGCTTCTTCCTCAATATCTAAAACACCATGATAAAAATCTACCAATGGAATACTTAATAATTGAAATGCTAATTCATTATTAGTTGATGTTGTTTCTATTACAGACTTAAAGAAATCTTTATTTTTTTTAACAATTGAGGTATATGCATTCTTTTTTTCGCACAATAATTCCAAATCATTTTTTCCTAGACTATTTATAATCAAAGATTGAGATCTCTCTATGTCGGCTTTAATTATATAATGATTAGAATTCAAAAAATCACCATCTTTTAATTTTTGTAAATTTGTATCTAGTGCCATTGTTTTTATATGTGAAGCATCAAACTGTAAACCACTTAAAATAACCTCTTCTGTGCAAGACATATGCATTAAATGAGAAAAATCTCTTAAAAAGTTTTTATGATGTTCTGTTCTTGTAACTTCATCTCTTAATACAGTTAATCCAATTGTGTCAAAACCAAACCCTCTAGCTGTATTGGCAGTATTTGATTGCTGTTCTCTTTGATTTGCTCCAGCATTTTCTGTAGCATGCCCATGAAACAATATTGTTTTTTTATTTCCCAATAAATCTATATCAAACCCATAATCATTTAATGCAGCATTTGAACTTACATTTTTAATTAACTCTCTTTTTGTATTCATAGATATATTTTTAGTATGACCTACTTTTATTTCACCAATTAATTCACGTAATATTTCATTATTAATTTCCTTACCTTCAGTCATATTTTTAAGTAAAGACCTTAATTTGATTGGCTTATAATTTTCATTTCTTAAAATATTTGCTAACCCCTTTGTTAAATCTTCATTAATAACATAGGTTATAAAACCTTGATATTCTTCTGCATTAATATTTTCTCTTAAATCAACAATTGCTTTAATTAAATTTTTATATTTTCCAAGCTCTAACACTTCATTTCTTATGTTTTTTTCAATATTTTTAAAATCAGAATAAGCATCTAAACACTTAATTAAAGGGTGTGTAAAAAATCTTGCCTGATAATCTGATTTTGTTATTGTTGCAACATTCTTTTTTCCAAATGCTGATATAAAGGCTTCTGTTAACTTATTTAATTCACCCTTATTTAATATTGGCTCTAAAAACAATAATTCTATTTCAACATCTGTTATATTGATGTCAGATTGTTTTATAAACTCTTTGTAATTCATTACATCATGATTTTTAAAAACATCTCTTAATTTACCAAGTTGAACTACTATTTTTTTTGCTTCAAACGGTTGGTTATCTATCGCTGCATTATTCGCTTCAATTAATGCTTGCTGAATATAGTCTCCAAAGATTTGTCTTAATAATTCATGTTTTGCAGATGCTAAATTAGGTAAACTTTCTGAATTCATTTTATCTACATACATTTTTAATCTATCTTTTTTTGAATTTTCATCTAAAAATAAACCAATATATTCACTAAACTCTTTTTGACTTTTAACGGAAAACCCACTTTTAATTTTTTCAATCATTTTTTTCTCATATTTATAAACATATCTAATTATTATAGTTAGATAAATATAAAATTCAATCAATTGTATCAATTACTTTTTAATCTTAGGAACAATTAATAATAATATACTTTTTAGTAACATTGGCATGAGCGCTTCACCAATTACTTCTCTTACTAAATTATCTGTTGCCCATTCTGGTGGCGACCAACCATCTGGTAGCCCCGTTAATTTAAAAAGTTCTAACCAGGTTAATACTCTTGCATCAGAATATGAACCATCTTTTAATTTTCTTCCAGGGTGAACATTATTTTGTGAAGAAACACTTCCATTCGCCATCGTAATTGTTGGGGCAGGCTTATCCCACCTCATTCTTTTGTATGTTGTTGCAAAGCCCTTGATTAGCCTTCCATCTTTCATTGGCTTATATGGATCTTCATTGTCAAATGCCGTCTTACCAGTTGGTGTATGCTTCATCCACAATATATGCTTTGCATTATGACCCTTTGCATTGTGGAATTTAATTTTTGAACTTTCTCCAGCCTCTAAACTAGGGAATTTACCTATCGCATTTTTTACTGTTATTTTCTTTTGCGGTAAAGGATTATACCAATTTAATGTTTTTTTATAAATTCTTACAATTGCTCTTTTTCTATATTGTGGCGTTTCATAATTGGCAGCATCAAATATATCAAACTTTACATTATAATTATCACCTATTTGTTCTTTTATAAAATCTACTATTTTTATTTGATTACCTTTATATATAATTGATGTTTTAAACATTTGAACAACATTTTCAATCAACATATAATCTGGTTTTAAAATGTTAAAAACTTCCATTGCTTTAATTATTAATGTATTTCTTGGATCATCTTCCTTCATTTTTCCAGCAATTGACATGCCTTGACATGGTGGTGTTGCTATAATTAATTTAATATTACTATTTTTTGAAGATTCAATTATCTGATTAAACACATCATGGTTTGTTATATCGCCATTAATCATATTACAATCGGGATGATTATGAGAATAAAATTTAGATCGTTCTAGCAACAACTCATTTGCTACAACAACATTTATTCCTATATCTTTTAAATAAGTTTCACCAATACCAACATTTGAAAAAAGGGTTAATGCATTCATAAAATTCCACAAAATTGTTTCTATTTTAATTTACTTTTAATATTTTGTAAAGTTAAATTAATATATTTTGCTAAAGCATTATTTTAATCTTCCTAATTTAGCCTGCAAACCATTAATCATTATTTGTATTCCACAATTTATTAATTAATCCTTCTTGCTTAATTAAATCAGATATTATTCCATCTTGAGTTATTGAACCATTGTCTAAAACTAAACATCTAGAATTAATTGGAATGCTATGAATTCTATGTATTGATATAATTGCAGTAATATCACTATTGATAATTTCACTAATAATAATTTTTTCATTATTAACATCAAGAGAACTTGTAGGCTCATCTAATAACATAATTGGTTTTTCAGATATTAATGCACGAGCAATAGCTATTCTTTGCTTTTCTCCACCTGATAAATTATTCACATTTATATCTAATCCACCAATTGTTTTTATTTTTTTAATCATATTAACATTTCTTAATGAATTTTCCATATCTTCCATACTCGATGTTGGCTTACCAATTAAGAGATTGTTTCTAATTGAATCATCAAATAAATCTAATGATTGAGGAACATATGAAAAAACATCTTGATTTTTTTTATTGTCATATAGAACTTCACCAACCTGTGGTCTGATAAGATTTAATAATAATTTAATTAATGTAGTTTTACCACTTCCTGAGTAACCTATTAAAAATACCTTTTCTCCATATTTAATACTTAAATTTATATCCTTTAATAATTTATGTTCATTATAGGAAAAGTTAACATTTTTTAATATTAAATTACTTTTATTATGATTTTCTATAAGATTAAAATATGGTTCTTTTATATTATTTACCCTGTCTAATATTGTCATATGTGTTTGTGCTATTTCAATAAAAGAAAATATTCCCTCAAAAGTATATGTCATATTTTTAAATTGAGATAACCCAGCTACAACTAAAGTAAATAAAGCAATAAACGAACCAATACTTAATTCATTATTTTTGAAAGAATGTAATCCAATTATAAAAATTAAAATAGTTGCTACAACACTTATTGAATCTTGGAAAGACTCAACATATTGAAATATTTTTTTATGACTTTTAAAAATAAATAATTCTTCTTTCTCTCTACTTTCTCTTAATTTTGAAACAAACTCTTCAGAATGAAACAATTTCACTAAATATATTTTTGATACAAATTCATATGACTTTAATATCATCTTTGACTCAGATTTAAAATATAATTTCAAAATATTTTCTACTTTTCTGCTAATTTTAAATCTCAAAAATAAATTAATAGCAAGTGACGATAAAAAAATAAATCCTATCATAACTTGATTTGTAAGAAATATAAAAAATGAAATTAATGTAAGTTCTAATAAAAGTGGCACAAGATGAGAGTAAAACAATGCAAAACTCAAAATTATATCTTGTCTTTTATTTAAAAGTGATGACCATTCTTCTGGAGATTTTTTAGAAACTTCATCTAATGGCATTTTAACTAACCCATTAAATGCTCTAGAACAAAAGGTGGCACCGGCATTAATCATTATATCAATAAAATATAATCTATTAATTAAGGTTAAAAACCACTCGCTTAACTTATTAATTATAAAAATTGAAAATAGAGATAGTGGAATAATTAATATTAAATTATCTATAACCGAATAATTACTCTTACTTATATTTTTATTTACTAATAATGAAATTATTCCAGCAGTAACTATTGGTGTTAGTCTTATTAATATACTAATAAACATAAATAATGCTAATTGAAATTTTAATTTTTTGTTAGGTTTATTTATTTCTTTATTTATTTGATAAAAGCTATATTTTTTATTCACTGGTATTTATCCTATACTTTACTTTATTTTATTTTATTTGGAATTACCAATTCCCACGTATATTAACACAATTTTCATTTTCTCTATCATAATATTTACGAGGAAGAATATCTCTATAGTTGTTTAGATAAGTTAAATCTAAATAATACTCATCTTTTCTTTTCTTAACTTCTATTTCTGCATATTCTACATGCTTTTTTGCAACACTTTTTGATATTCCATTTACTTTGGCCATATGATTCAATGCATCACCGTACCAACCCATTTTTCTAGCTAATCCTATATGTTTTACCCGATGACAATCTGGACATAATGTAGTTAGTCCAATTAGTGATTGAATTAATTTTTTATCATTAAAATGCCATATCTCATGACACTCTACCGGCCCCTTAACATTACAGATGTCACAACGATAATTTGATTCTTTATATTTATATTTAGCTAACCCTTTCCACACCTCAGGGCTTAATACTGCTCTTACATTTTTCCCATGCATTTGGTATGGTATTAATTCTGGTAATAATATTAATCTTTTACTTGGCTTTAATATTAACCAAACTAAAAAAAAACCTAAGATGCCAACTATCACATAAATATATGTTAAGTTTTTTAAGAGAAATTCTATAGTTTTCATATTTTTAATTTAAATTTATAATTAATTATTAAAGTAATTAATTAATTTTGGCAATAGATTAAATTAAAAATACTAACAATACCAAATCTAAAAAAATACATTAGGTTTGTAACCATAAGATAAAGCAGTTGACACATGTCTTTAAATTAAGATATGCCATAGCAATCATTTTAAAGAAAATTTAAATGTGTAAATGATTCAATAAAGTGTATTAAAACATTCAAAGATTCAAATTATGTTCAATATTAAAAAATATATAGAAACAATAAAAAATATGTTTAAAAATAATATTTCTAGACATATTGAATCACTAACTGATATTTCAGATAATTTTTATAACCCCAATATACCAAACAATCATTTAGTTATTGTTGAACATCGTGGATTTCTATTGGTAGGTAGAATTATTGATTATGAACTTGGCAATGGGTTAAACTCTAAAATATGTTATTTTACTGAAGACCTCCATAACCCATTTACTCTATTAAGCACTTAAAACATAAAAAAAATATTGGGTGATTCTAGAGCATACATATTAGCTAATTCTGATATGATTTTAAAAATTGCTGAAATAACAAAATGTCAATCTTTTATGGTTTTAGTGAATCACACCGACCTAAAGGACGGTGCTTCTTGGTTAGATTTATCAACTAAACTATTATAAATGTTTAGCTTAATGGATAAATTTTGCGACTTCAACTTGCTAGACAAAATATCATAGATTAATTTTGTTTTTACATTGGTTGTTGTCTTGCCAAGATTTGAATTTAATATTAAGTTTTTGCTTAACTCTAAATCCTTGGATTGTGTTCCACAACCCAATTTGTTTTCTTGCTGATACTCTATATGGTTTAAAGTATTATTAATTATGTAACTGCTATGGGTATCTCTATCATTAGAGTATCCACATTGTGAACAAACATATACCCTGTCTTTTAATGTTATATTTTTATTCACAATTCCACATATACATGTCTTTGTTGTTCTTAAATTAGAACTTAATTTCTTATATTTATAAATTATAGTTTGATTTTCATTTATAATTTTATTTTCTTTATCATCATATTTAAATTTTAATTTAGCATAAGTTTTACCTAAAATCCCTTTTTGAATAGGACTACTGAATTTAAACTTTTTATTAGCATGCCATGATTTAACCATTTCATCTTGAAAGCTAATTCCTTTAAATAAAATCATGATAGAATCTAGTTTTTTAACTGTATCTAATTTGTGATTATTAATACTGTCTTGAATTGAATTTATTCCTTGTTTTAATTCTTTAAATTTACCTGTATAAAATCCATTTTCATTATTTCTTATTAAACTGTTATCTTTATTTGTTTTATTTAATTTTTTATTCTTTTTAGATTGAGCTATATGTCTATTTAATTTACGTTGATATTTTTTTAATTTAGCTAGCTTATTTGATTGAAATTTATTAACTAATTTTCTTGAATCTATTGATATAGATGCATAAGTTTCATCACAATTAAGTGTTAGTTCGCTGGCTATGCCAGCGTCTAAACCAACTTTAGTCTTAGAGATTAATTCTAAATCAACTTTAGATAATTTAGTTCCTTGGAATAGGTTAGCTTTAACTAGGTATTCTATTCAGGATTTAAATATACGGGAATCAATATGCTTCACCACTCTTGGAGCAACTAAATTTAGACCATTTATAAAAAATTTTCATTCTTTCTTCTTGAGTTAAAATTCCAACAAATGGTGTCGATGATCTAAGTCTAGCACAGTCTTGAGTTGTTCCTAATAATATTTTAGATACATCATCCCAAGATTTGTTTTTTAAAATTGTTTCCCACTCAACCAAACATGGAGGCAATCCATTTCTGTTTTGTCTCCATCTGTCTAAATTTTCTTTTGGAATAATTATTAAATCAGGATTTTTATTAATTTTTTCAACTATTAATTGATGTAGCTCAAGACTACGCCAATCACTATCTAAATACTTATTGTCTTCCATTTACTTGAACCAACTTCCTTTGCTGTTTCCATACAATCCAAGAGGTAAACCCTAAAAACAAACAGTAACCCAATACAACATATGGAACCTTAATGGCAAAAAATACCACAATTGCAAAAATAAATAATGAGATTACCGAAATAAGAAAATTATCACCAAAAGAAAGCTCCTGATATTCATCTTCCATAATACCTCCAATAAGTTGTTTTACATTTAAATGCTAATTATTCCATACTTTTCAAAATCATGAATCATTTTTATATTATTTACATCACCCAAATTTTTCAATAAGTCATTTTTCTTACTGTCATCCATTAGCATATGAATATTCTCCAAGTTTGAAATCCACCTAAAAGATTCTATATCTTCTCCTATATCTCTACCAAAAATATGAGAAACCTTTCCTGCTGTTGAACTCCAATTTTGTTCAAATGTAAAATCTGGAGAATACCATTGAGTAACTACTTTATTTAACACTTCTATTTCTTCAATATATCCTCTCTCATACTTTCTCAATGCAATTACTGCATCCATTTCCTCTTGAATAATACTATATGCCACCTTACCTAATTGTGAACCAAATGACATTGCTAGAGTAACTCCTTGAGAAAGCAATGGGTCTAAAAACATTGCAGCATCACCAACACAACTCCAATTTTTACCTCTCATTACTTCACTACGAAAACGATAATTTGGATGAGCATAAGTATTGTCTTGATTAGTTGGTAATCCAAGATGATCTACAACAACCGCTTTATCTAAACCAAAAGTTTTGTATTCGGGTAATTTATTTATTTTTTTCCAAAAATGCTTATCATCTTTATCCCAATTACTACTTACAATTCCTACACTTGTAATATCTTTACCCAAATTAGCTACCCATGACCAACCATCTTCAAAAGAAAGAATATTAGCTCCTTCTTTAAATAATCCATTTTTCATTGCATTATCAAAATCAACATTATTAAAATATGTGTATCTTGCCTGTAGACCCCAATCATCTAATACTTTTCTTGTTTTATTTTTACGGGCAATAAATGCCTGTTGACCTGTTGCATCAATAATAAATTGAGGTTGAATTTTTTTCATTTCACCATTTGCCAATTCTACATGAAGAACTGAAATAGTAGACTTATCTTGCTCATCTTCCTGAATAATATTAAAATCCTTTACTGCACCATGAATTATTTGAATACCTCTTTTTACACAAATTTCACGTAGTGCTTCATCAAATTCATGACGACGAACCATTACTGTATACCATAATTGAGTTTTTTTATCTACGAAACAACGTGGAATATGTGGCTGATCTAAAGCACTTGCTAAAGGATGATTATTTTGAACTTTCCATGGAGTTCTATCTTTACCATGAACATATGCCGCTGCGAATTTTCTTCCCCATTGGTGATGTTCCGCATATTCTGCCATTTCTTCAGCTATTCCTAACTCTTTAAATTCTAAAATAGTTTGAGTTAATAATATTTCTCCAATCCGATGCCTAGCATTTGGTTCTTTTTCAATAATAACAACATCTTCACAACCTGCATTTTTCGCACTTAAAGCCGCAGCACATCCTGCTGGACCACCACCTATTACTACAATTTGAGCAATTTTTTTCATTATTATCCTTGGTTAATTTTTTTTTATTGTATCTATAAAATAAATTAAGTCAATAAAAAAACTTGACATAATTAGCTAAAAAAATATATTAATATTATGAAAAACTACTTATTTGCCAATATTGAAGATAAACAATTAAATTCTAAATTTATTTCAATTATTTTTGAATTTAGTTCAATACACTTAAATTTTAAGAATCACTTATTTGAGGATTATGATTACTTCAACAATATTCTATTTGATTTAAAATTAAAATTTCCTAATAAACAATTTTTTTTATACTGCCATAATATTGAAATGGTTTTAGCTGCAAAAAATAATAAATTTATTCCTCATTACTGCTTTACTAATGATGGATTGAAAAATAATTTAACTCTATTAAATCTAATGGAGCAAGATATTGAGGCTGAAGTCTTTTGGATTCTTGATGAAAAAATATTAAACTACTCTGTAGATGAATGTCTATCGTGGATTCAAAATACTAATAGAGCTATTTGTCCAACATTTAGTGGAAATTTAATTAATACTAACATTTTAAATTTTGAAAAAATTAGAGAACATGTCATGATTTTGCATCATAAATTTAGTAACCCTCTTTTTAAAAAAGAAGAACATCTTCATGTTAGCAATTGGGAATATAATTCATATGTTTTTCAACAAAACAATACTATTTATTTTGGCAATATTATCTTAGGTATGTTTGGCGATATATATGTGGAAGACTTGAATACCATAGATAAAACAAATATTAAATCTCTATTGAAAAACAATAGTTGTCAAAAATGTGATTTTTTTGATAAATGCAAAGAACGAGGAATTGGTTACATCATTAATTCTCTTAACCTTAATGGATGCATCTCATATAAATTGTTAAATGGAACTTCAAATGAAGAATAAAACCAAAAACAAACTACTTACTTCTATTCAAGGCATTGATTGACAAGATTATTCTTCCTTATGGGGAAATTACTCAAATTATTATTGAAACTCCAATATCAAAAATAGATAATAAATTTATTTTGATAGCTAAAAAATAAATATCTTTTCAGTAATGTGAATTACCTTATGTTATTTAATTTCAATCTTCTTTAAATCCTAAGACCATTTCTTTTACTCTGCTAAGGAAAACACGCTTATTATCTGGAGAAACATGTTCATATATAACTGAAATAATTTCTTTATTTTTAAAGTTTTTTCCCTTACAAAAATCAATAACAGTTGATGTTTTATCCCCCAAAAATGAAAGTGCTAAATGATTAATTTCTAGTAAATCAATATTATCATATAAATCATTGTTGTTATTTTTAGAAAAAACATTCCCTATATGTGTTAGAATTTTAGGTTCCCTCACTAAATGTGATGTTGTACAAAAATAATCAACACCTAATTTTTTATAATATTCAACTGTTTCCTTTTCTGGTAAATTAACTAAAAAAATTACATTTTTTTTATTTTTTTTTATTTCCTTTACTATCCTTGTTACACTTAACCCTTGAGTTGCCTTCATATTCATATTAATGAAAAAACACGTATGTGTTTTTATTAAATTCATTTCAAAAGTATAAAAATTATAATCATTTATTTTTATTTTTCTTTCTTCAAAAACAGCACTTACATCTTTTTTTTCTTCTATTAAACAAATCATATTTTATTTATCTTTCTTTCTATTATTCTTTTTTTATTTTCATAAACATATTGACATCAAAATAATGATTCTAATATTAATGTCAATATATTTATTTTAATAGCAGTTATCAATTCCAACTTTTCATTATATCAAAAAAAAATAACAATCCAAATTTTAACATCAATAATTTACTTTTATCTATTTTTAAATAAAGTAATTTATAGCTTGATTTTTTATTAAATAACCATCACAATGATACAAACCAAAAGTAAAGAGTTAATGCATTTCAATATAAATTTAAGATATATCTTTTTTTCCATATTAAAACCAAGGAAATGGCATATGTTGGAAATAATAAAAAAGAAAAGACCAAAGCTGTTATTCACGGCTATTGGTCTTTTCTTTTTAAAACAACAATTTTTAATAAAGAGGGGAAACTATGGCACTTACTGATTCAGGAACACTTCAACCAAACGATAAAAATACAGGAGAATATATAAAAGAAAGTAGAATAAATAGAGATACTAATCTTAACAGAAATAACTTTTACCATAGAAAAAACACTAAAATTATGAAAAAAAAAATTCAGGCAGATGTAATTACTAAAACTATTGATAAACCTAGTTCAGTTAAAATAAAACCTGAACAACAATCTCACAAAAAGAAAACTAAAAAACCCGCATCTATAGACACAACAATTAAACCAAAATTAAAAAATCAACTTCAAATGATGTTTACAAATTTGGCTAAAATTATGAAAAAAGATGGATTATTTCTTGAAACTAATCACAGCTATGAACACATTGTTGTAATGAAAGATTTTAATGTTCAAATTGAAGGTTTAAAAAATAAAGTTCATCAACTTAGTGTTAGAACTATTGTTGGAAATTGGAATGAATTTAAATCAATTGTTTCTGCAAGTCCAAATGATTTTTCTGAAATTAAAATATTATTTAATACCTGGTATACTGAAACACTTAGAAAATTTAATGCTAATGATGAAGTTCAAAATGCATATGATAAATTTATGTCCACTGAAAATATGGATATTAGAGTTTTAAAGTTCTTGCCTGCTTTAGAAAGTAAAATTATCCAAGCATGGAGAAAGCCAACGAAACAACCCAAAGGTTTCATTTCTAAAGCTACTCAAATTTATGACTTATGGCAACAAGAAGCCCAAGAGATTCATCACATTGAACAAATTGAAACCGAATTAAATTTCCAATCTTATGAAGAAACATTTCCTATTGCTCGTTCTTTAAATAGAAAATTTACAATCCTTATTGGACCAACAAATTCAGGCAAAACATATCATGCTCTTAATAAATTAGCTAAAGGAAATACAGGCTCTTATCTTGCTCCATTAAGATTAATGGCCGCAGAAGGACAAGAAGCTCTTGCCGATAGAGGAATAGTTGCTAATCTTATTACAGGTGAAGAAAAACATTTGATTCCAGGTGCAACACATACTAGTAGCACTGTTGAAATGTGTCAACTTAGTAAAGTAATTGATGTTGCTGTTATTGATGAAATACAAATGATTTCAGACCCCTCACGTGGATGGGCTTGGTCACAAGCTATGATTGGTGTTAGTGCTAGACATGTTGTTTTGGTTGGTTCTGAAGAAGCTCTTCCCTATATTCTTCCTGTTCTTGATGCACTTAATGAAGAATATGAAATTCAAAACTTTGAAAGAAAAACACCACTTCACTTAAGAGATCCACTTTGGAGACTACAAGAACTTCGTGATGGTGATTGTGTTGTAGTTTTTAGTCGTAAAAATGCTCTTGAAATGAAAAATGCCATTGAAGCTACAGGAAAAAAATGTTCTGTAATTTATGGTAACTTATCTCCAGAAGTTCGTAGAGCAGAAGCTGCTAAATTTAAAAATGGTGAAAACCCAATTCTTGTAGCAACGGATGCGATTGGTATGGGATTAAATTTACCTATTCAACGCTTGTTTTTCTCTGCTCTAGAGAAATTTGATGGTTTTGATACTAGACAATTAACTATTAGTGAAATTAAGCAAATATCTGGCAGATCTGGTAGATATGGATTTGCAACCTCAGGTGAAGTTGGAGTTCTTTTTGATAACTCTCATGAAAGTAAACAACTTCTTCATCGCTCTATTTATCTTGGATATGAAAAATCTTCTGATACACGAATTCCTATTGCACCAAATCTTGAACAAATTAAAACAATCTGTTCTGTTATTGGCAAAGATGATTTATATAGTGCTCTTATTTTCTTTAAAGAAAAACTAATTCGTAATCATGACTATTATAAAACTGCGAACCTAGAAAGTATGATTGAAATTGCAAGCTTACTAAGAACAAAAAAGTTAGATTTACCAATTGGATTTAATTATTCTTGTGTTCCTATTGATTTAAATAGTGACTTTCATGTTAAAAATTTCTATCGCTGGATAAATAATCATATTCATGGAGATACTAATTTTGCTCCAGCACTACCTGATGTTCTTACTGAACAAAAGACTGATAGCTACTCTCTTTATGAGGCAGAAAACTATGTTAAGTTATGTATGAGTTATCGTTGGTTGCATTATAAATATGGAGACATTTATAATGAGGAAGATATTGTTATGAATAATGCCAAGCAAGCAAATAACTATATTGAAAAAGCTCTTAACAAACATATTGTTATTGGGAAAAATCCGAAATGGAAAAATCGTTAAATACTTAATGAAATCTTATTAAATATTTATTGTTTTAAAATTAGTCTAGAAGAAATTCTAGACTAATTTACTTTTAAATATTACATTTTTGGCTTGATAACTTTTGTTTTACAATCAATGTTTTCTATCATTTTTTTCTCGGATATTAATACTGCCTCTACTGTATTACTCATATTTTTTAGAAATGTTCCCATTCCATAATAAGATAATGATTGATCTGGGAAACGCCCTCTCACTTTTTTAAGTAATGGAAAGAAATATTCTTTAATTTCAAAAATATAGTCTTCTTGTTTTTTGATAGTAAAAACTCCAACCATAGAAGATACATTATTTATTCTATCTGCTAGCTTAACTATAGATGAAATTGGACATTCAGCTATTTGATTAAAATATTCTTGAGTATCCTTTTTAGTTCCCTTAAAAACTTTTGTAAGATTTTCAACAACATCTGCCGCAACCTTTCCAAATTTACTTTCAATAACCTCGTATGGAATATCATAGTCCTCTCTTACATCATGTAAAATAGCAGCAACATATGTATTCTGTTCATCTCTAATTTCTTTCAATGTCATGATAAACAAACAAATCTCTATTTGATGTTGAAACTCTGGAGTATAACCATCTTTACGCATCCCTGTATGATGCTTTTTAGCAAAATCAAAAGCTTCAAGTGCATTATGGAAACCTTTCCCTTTAAGATATCCCTTTAGTTGAATTCCTAGTTTTGAATATTTTTCATTTGCTAATGCTTTTCTTATTGGGTCTATCTCTTTTTCATGAGACTTTACAGCTATTAAGTCAATTTCTTTGTTTTTTGAAAAGTTAACATCTTGTTGTTTCTGATTATTCATTTTTACTCCTGTAATAATAATTATATCACATCTTTTAAACAAAACAATTTTTACAAAAACAACTATATATCACTCTTTTATTAAAACAAAAAACCAGCCTAAGCTGGTTTTTTTATTTATCAATCTAACTAAATTAGATTAGAATTTGTGACGGATACCAACATTGTATTTGTTTGCACCAGAACCAACAGCCATAGAAGCTAAACCTGTAGCACTGTCATTCTTCACATGAGACAATGAAGCATAAACATTAGTTCTCTTAGACATTGTGTAAGTGTAACCTAAAGCATATTGTTGAGTTGTTGTATCAGCAATACCTTTTGATTCGTTTTGAACTAAAGAAGCTAACACTGTATGTGCACCCATTGGAACTGACACACCAACTAAATAATTACGGGCAGTAATTTCATTAGCTGTTAAGTTGTTCTTTAGAGTTGACTCAGCAAAACCTACATGTGCCTTAACAACTTGGAAGTCATAAGTTCCACCAACGATGTAATCTGTCTTCTTGTCATCTTGAGCTACAGCATTGAATTTCTCTGTGCTGTAAGCACCACTAACCATAAGAGGACCAGCTACATAAGCAACATTTGCACTTAATTTCTCATTTGCATCTGATTGATTTGCAACTTCACCGAAACCATACTGAGCAGATGCAGTTACACCACTCATGCTTGGAGAAACATAAGTAACAGCGTTATTTGCACGAGTTGTGTATGTACCAGCACCAAGTATACCTAATGCATTACCTGCTAAACCAGCACCAAATGGATCAATTCCAACAACAGTCTTGTACAATGGAGTTTCTTGACGACCTAAACGAACTTCACCCATTGTTGCACTTGAAAGACCTAACCATGCTTGACGACTAAATGCCACACCAGCAGTTGCTTCTGCCCCAGTGTCAACATTAAAACCTTGCTCAATAACAAACTTTGTGCTTAAACCACTTCCAAGATCTTCAACACCCTTGAAACCAATTCTTGAACCACTTTGAGCACCACTCACGATAGATGTGTTAGAAACACCTGCGGAATTTGTGTGCTCTAAACCAGCATCAACAACACCATAAATAGATACTGAACTTTGTGCCATTGCTGGAACTGCACATGCTGCCATAAGAGCCATTGTAATTAAACTTTTCTTCATAGTTTTCTCCTTAATAAATATAAACTAATTTTTATAATTCATTTCTGAATTACTAACTGTAGGATAAAAAATTTAGATTTTAATGTCAAACTTTTTGATTGTGTTTTGCAAAATATACTTCTATTTTCAATTATATGTTGTGTTTTTACAACAAAATATTACATTTTTTTATTAAAATTAAGCACAATATCTATAATCAATAACAAACAAACATTTCATTGCTATTATTTTGCAACTATTACAGTTAATGATTTTTCAACATAATTTTCATTTGTTGGTTGACCAACACCGTCTGGACAACTAGCATTTGAACTATTGCAACCCCAGGATGTAATTTTATAGTAAGATTGATTTTTACCTGCTTCGTTACTTAATGTTTCATTACAATCATAACTAAATTTAAAACCACTAAAAAATGTGTCTGTCATTATTACAGTTTGTGGAGTTGGATTACAAACTGTATTTCTTAATGCCTGAAATGAACCGTATTCAACTCCTGCTTTAGCAGCTAAATAAGATTTAGTTTCTAACACATCAGCAATTGTTGATTTTTGAGTATATCTATTTACTGTCATTATCGCTGCTGATAAAGCTGACAATACAACTAAAATAAATATTGCTGATGGCAATGCAAATCCATTTTTATGTGTTTGGAACATAACTTTCCCCATATAATGTTGCCTCTTGACCACTATTTTCTAATTTTATCATTATTGTTAATATGCCATTTCTACTATTTCCACCTTGGTCATATATAAAAGAACAATCTTTTAAATTTTTTGCCACTAAAGCAGAACTCCCACTTAACAATGGATTAGCCAATGTATCTGTTGGTTGACTTGATGATATTGTATATCCCCAATATTTTGTCATTGTTTTGCTTCCCTTATCACAAACATAAGAAACAACTTGGTCAACAACATAGAAGTTTTCACTAATAGATTCCAATGGAAACTTTTTAGCATTAACTGAAATATTTGAAACTGGTGAATTTAATACTCCATTATATGTTGCTAAATTATTTCCTGCATAAGAATCATAATTTACAGAACCAACATTTGCAATTACAATTTTCTCACCACCCTTAAATGTTAGTGGACTACTCAATAAATCAAATGATGTATCTCCCAATGTAAAATCAAGAATGTCTCCACTATTTGTAGAATTATTTTGCCCCCTATATTTTCCACCATTGCTTATTGTCATCATTTCAATAAAAATTTTATTTCCAACGGTTGATGTTCTTAAGCTATTTGGCAAACTTCTCTTTACATCTTGTTTTAATTTCTTAACTACTAAATATGCCTCATCAGCTAATTCTGCCCTTGTGGTTGTATCATTATAAGACCTTATTGGAGCAACAATAAACAAAGATACTGTTGCCGCAATAACTCCAGTTATTGCCACTACGATTATTGTTTCTATTAAAGTAAAACCTAAAGTTTTTTTAATTTTCATAATTTATCCTATATCCTCTTAAGACAAATTGATCGTTTGGACCAGCTATTGAAATAGACACAAGAGTGGAATCAGATGAACCTATAGCTCCTAGTGCAGATGAACTCGTTGTTATTGTGGCTGTATAATTTTCTAAACCAACAATTGAATTACCATAAATATTTGAAATGCCATTAATGACCAAATTATTATAATCTGTAACCGTATCAAAGCTAGTTCTGTTCGCATTTGTAAATGGTCCCGCAAAACCACCTGATGGCTTTACAAAAGATCGACTTAATACTTCATCCATCAAACTTTCAGCAATTAATACGGTTTGCTTTCTTGTTACAGGGTCAGCAGAATTTCTTACTGAAACACTAAAAGCTCCCAAAACACCAAGCAATGCTATACTAATAATACTTATTGCAATTACCAATTCAATTAATGTAATTCCTTTTTGTTTCTTATTATTCATGGACTAACCCACTTTCCTCTTCAATGTAGATATTTTTTGAACCCACTTGAACTGTGACTTTTCCTGTATCTGTATTTCCTAAAGAATTAAAATATAATCCTGAAGGAATAACAATTGTTGTTTTTGAAACATCTACTACAAATGGAGTATTCCCGACTATGAGATTTTGACCAATTGGACAAGGATTTGTGTTCTTATAACATATACTCAATACATTATTATATAATGGAGTGTATACTGCTCTTCTTTGTGTTGTTGCTAATTTTTGAGCCGTTTTTAATAAAAACTTTACCTGATCAATATTCCCTCTTTGAGAAAATGCATCTACACTAGAAAATCTAGACATGGCTACATATGATATAATTCCTAATATAGAAATTACAACAACTAATTCAATAATAGTAAATCCATTTTTCTTTTTCATAATGCTTAATGTACAATGAAAAATAGCTGGTGTCAAACACCAGCTATTTTAAAATTTAATTACTTAAGCTATTAATCTGCACCTGTTGCTGTTAAATTAACAGTGTAACCTTTTCCAGTAACGATACATGTTCCTGATGCAGTAGAAGTTATAACTAAACCACTGCTACTTGTTAATAGATTTTTAACTGTTGCATTACATGTTGTTGTATCAGCAAGACCTGTAGTATCCAAATCACCGCCAACATTTGCCAACACTACTGCACCAGCGGCACCATCAAGAGTTACTAATGGTGAATCTGATGCAATTGACTTTGCCTTAGCAATACCAATAGCAGCATTTAATGAACCTGCAACACTTGCTTTAGCAGCAATAGAAGCATCTGTGCTTAAATTTACGAATCTTGGTAATGCAAATGCAGCCAAAATACCTAAAATTGCTATAACAATGACTAATTCAATCATTGTAAAACCACGACTAATTTTTTGATTTAACTGTTTCATATTTTTTCCTTTTATTATGTTGTTAATTTACAATAAATTTTTAACAAAATAAAAGTCATTGTCAAGTATAGATTGTTTCTTATTTACCACAAAACCCCTATTCCTAATAGTTTTCTTTAAATAAAATTATTTTTTGATTTGATTTTCTTGATAAAATTATTTTCCCTTTTGGATTTTCAGAGTATGTTGAACCTGACCATTTACCCCAAAGATATGATTTACTATCAGCCAATAAATCATAGTTTAAATCAAATGAACCATCATATTTTCCATCACCACCACTTGGCTTATTGACAACAATTGTTTGTTTACCATTTATTAATGTTCCAGGAAATGTTAGACTTACTTCATTTGAAGTTATATTTCCTGAAAAATTGGTTAAGCTAAACTTTGTTGAATCAAAACTTGTTAAATTATCATTAGTATTAGTTACGAAACCAGAACCATTAAAATATTGAGCCTCTATGGAAACAGGTGACTTTAATAAATCACTACCCATAACATTATTTAATTTCATTCTTCCGAAATATAAGTTTGTTTGACCAATAATTTTACTTTCATTTATGGAATCTAAATTTAAATCATAATCTAATTGAGATGCCAATAGAGAAACACCATCTTTATCTTTTGGATTTGCTACAATATTTACATTGTTAAATGAACCGTCAGGATTAATGTCACGATTAACCTGCATTGTTAAAATTGTATTCAATGTTCCATTTGCTCCCCAAACTGAAGCAGTATTGGTTAACTGTAATCTTGATGTTAAGTTTTGACTAACTCCTAAGTTCCAATTTGCTAATAAAGATGAATCAAAATTATTTCTATTGTAATTTAAAACCACACCACCACCTGAATTAACTGGTGTTAGGTATGCATCAATTTTTAATGGCTCTCCTAAATAAGTAAAATTAGATGAACCAACCAAATCACTTCTATTCACTAATGGATTTGTAGTAAGAGTATATCCAAATGGAATAAATCTTCCAAAATAATTTGTTATACTGTTGTTTTGAACATTACAACCATACTTACCACCAGATAAAATATTTGAAGCACTATTTGCAATACAATCTGAGTTTATTTGATCACTTGAATTATTTGTGAAGCTGTTATCTAGAACGCCTCCAACTTTTAATCTAAAATATCCAGCTTCTGAATATGTAAAGTTTCCTGATGCAACTCCTGTAAGAATATTAGCACTAGGGAATGTTCCGGAAACTACACCGACACCATTTTCGGCTATAGTTCTTCCCCATATCGGTTGATTAGTCCATTCTGCTAATGAACTAAATATTTGCGGAGTTCCATTATAGCCCTGTAATGCTGTTGAAGTAATAGTGAAATTATCTCCTGCTTTAATTTTTGGTGTTGCTGTATCACTAATTCCCAAATTATCAGCATTTGCATTACTTGTTACAGTAAAATCTAATGGTCTAACAGTAAATAAATCCGTAGAACATCCATAAACAATATTGTTAATATCTGTACTATCTTTTATTCTAGCAATTAAATTAGGATATGCCTTATTCAAATTAAAAACACCTGTTGTTATCCTTCCATTAGATGTTGATGTGAAAGTAACATTTTGAGATGCTATAGGAGAAGTATAGCTTGCACAGGCTAATGGAGTTGTTGCATCAAACAATTCTAATAGCACAGTTTTATCTGCTCCACCTGAACTCACAAAATTTTGTTCAATTGTTCCATCTGTTTTAAGTGCTGCTACATCTAAATTAAAATTTGTATTTACTAATTTTGTGTAAATTGGTTTTCTAGCTGTTGTGCTCCACGTATTTAATGTTCCAGGCTCTAAGCATTCAAAATTAGTAGCTTTTTTTGATCCATTTGGATCTATTACATAATATGCACATGTGCTTAAATTACTAAATTCATGATTATTTGTACTTCCACCAGTTGAACCAGTAAATGACAGATATAAATTAGTTGGCATTGGATCTTGTAAACTATTAGCTCCTTTAGCATCAAACTTTGGAATAACAACAGAATAGCTTGAACCTGTTCCTGTAGTATCTCTTTCTACAGTTATATAAACATTGATATTATTACTGTGATCTATGGTTATTCTAAATTTTTGTAAAGAACTAGAATTACTGCTATTGTTCCAAATTGGAGTACTTAATGTTCCAGAATTAGCTAATAAATAATAACCATTAGTTGTGCTTCCACTTCCACGAACCGATACATTATTTTTGTAAAATCCTGCTGTTTTATTAGCCGGACTAGGTGCTGTCCAACCTGTTGGATAACCTCTTCTATTTTCTGTTGGATTTGGGAAATTACCATATTCATCTATACCTACAGATAACCAACCACCATTAAACCCAGATAGACCATTACCATTGGCATAACCCAATGAACCACCGTAAGCACCTGGTGATGGAACCTTACTTGCATCTGAGAGAGTTACAGTAATACCGTCAGCACCATTTCCACCATAAACATAATAATCAAATTCAACCACCATTTTATTTCCAGCACCAGGATACAATTTTTGATTTTGTGCTAATGTTGAACGGTTACCACTTGCATCGTTTAACCTTAATCTTTTTTTACTACCAACAGTTATAACTTGGGGTGTGTATGTATTTCCACTAAGATTCCAACCTGTTACACCATTTGTAAAATCATCTATACTACAAGATAAAACTATTGGGGCTTTATATTCACCAATAACTAAAGTTCCCATTGCTGACATATCTTTAAATGTTATAGTTTTAAATATGCCATTTGTTCCTTTAGAATCCATTGTTGCTAATTGCCATGTTCCATCTAAAAAATAACCAACAACATTACTTATATTTATTCCACTATCTAAATCTGTTGCTTTACAATTTGGAACATTTACTGCATCACAATAATTTATTGTTAATTTATATTTTGATGTGCTAAACATTCCTGGCGTTGAAAGTGATAATAATTCTACATATCTATTAATACTTTTATTAACATCTACACCACTTTGTTGAGAAACTGTATCTGGATGGTCCCCCTTTGTTACATCTACAATTAAATCTCCTGCTGATTGAGCTAACCAAGTATTTGGGCTAATTGTCACAGGTGAATAGTTTTGCTCATCACCAACTAAAGCAGTGCAAGTTACTGCATAAGATGGAAATGTTAATTTAAATCTTCCTTCAACCCATGACCCATTATTTTGGTATACATAAACAGTTCTATCACAAGAAACAGTATATCCTATACTAGCATTTGATGAAGTTTGTATTTTCCCATTTATTAAATAAAGATTTCCACTCTCACTAGAATTCATACCAACCAACATATCACTATTTAATAATACTCCATTATTATTATCAATTACTAAAGAATAAACTCTTGAAAAACCAGATATAGTTTGTTGAGTTGTTCCAACAAAAGAAACAGAAGCCCTACCAAAATTTAAATTATTATTACTATTAGCAACATTTCCTGAAAATATAAAATTTGGTGAAGATGTTACTGTAAATAAACCTGTTGCATTATTTATTAAATTATTTATTTTTATTTCTTGAGCATTTGTTGATAATCCAGTTGAGCCACCACTTGGCACATTTCCTGTATTTGCAATAATTGTTGAATTATTTGTTAATGTTCCTCCAACATTTAATGTATTTGTTCTTGAAGCACTACCTAATGTAATTAGACCATCATTTGTTAAATTGTTTGTAACAACAAAAGAATCTGAACTAAATGATAAATCAATAGTTCCACTATTTGAAAAAGAATTACTAGTTAAATTTATGGCACTATTTTTAAAGTCAATATCACCACTATTTGTTGTTAATCCACCAACAACAAAAGTTCCAGATTGATATGATTGTATAAGTCCACTATTTATTAAATCACCACCTATATTAACATTTATTGTTGTAGAAGATTGATTTCTTGCATTTATAAAACCATTTGAATCAACTGTAAAATCCCCACCTACATTTATATTTATATCTGTATTATCCCCACTAGATGGTGTTTCAAACGAACCAGAAACAGTAACATCACCAGCAACATTTAATATGTTACTTCCACTAAACACTAATTTACCAGAACTTTTTACTGTCAAAGTTCTTACATTAGCCGTATCTTGATCCAATGTAATGATGTCATTATTTACTACTACATCATCTGAAGATGTTGGAACATGGCGGCTTGCACCACTTGTACACCTCCAATTATTTGCATTACTCCACACACGACTAGAGCGACTAGTACAAGTTCCTGCAAATACATTTGATGCAAGTAATGCTAATGCAAGAATAATTATTTTTTTCATAATTTCAATCCACTTTAAATTATCTTACTTTATAACATAACTTTAAAAACAAATCAATTTACCATACAATACCCAAATTCATCCTAAGTTTCACATATATTTTAGATTTACTTTTTCATCACAACACTTCCCAAATCCCATATTGGAAGGAACATACCTAAAGCCATAACAAGAACTAAGCCACCTATAAATACCAACATTATTGGCTCAATGTATGAACTTAAATTTTTCAATTCAAAATCTATTTCTTTATCATACATATTAGAAATTTCATCACACATGACTTCTAATTCCCCTGCTTCTTCTCCAGTTGAAAACATTTCTAAAACTAAAGGTTCAAAAACACCAGTATTTTTCATTGAACCATATAGTGTATTTCCTCTCTCAATACTTTCTCTCATGCTTTCAACATGTTTTGAAAAATATGAATTTTCCATAACATATTGCATATTATTTAAACTTTGAACAATCGGAATACCACTTTTTAGTGATAAAGAAAAACTTTTAGTAAATCTTGCCAACACACTCTTTTTTACAATTTTACCAACTAATGGAATTGAAAATTTAAATTTATCCCACCAATACTGCCCCAAATCTGTTTTTATATAACTTAAAAACATATATATTGATGAAGTAATTGCAAAAATAAGCAATAAACCATAATTCATAACAAAATTTGATGTCCCAATTAATACTCTTGTTGGTAAAGGTAATTCAGCATGAAATCCTTTATATACACTTGCAAAAGTAGGTATAACAAAAATCATCATTACACTTAGTGCTAAAACTATTGCTACAAGAACGAACATAGGATATCTTAATGCTGCTTTTGCTCTCCCCTTAATGTCTTGTTCAAAATCTAAAAATTTATATAACTCTTCTAAAACAGCTTCTAATTGTCCTGCCAATTCACCAACTCTAACCATATTTACATAAAATGGTGGAAATTTATCTGGATGTTTTTGTAATGCGATATAAATTTCATAACCACTATCCAAACTAGATTTAATATCTCTAAACATTTCTCGCATTTCTTTACTTTCACTAGAAACTTCTAATGTTTTTAATGCACGAACAATTGGAACTCCAGACCTTACTAAAACATATAATTGACGAGTAAAAATTAAAATATTAAATTTTACATTTGATGATTTCTCCGTATCAATTTTTTTTTCTTCAATAAAAAAAGGATACAAACCTGACTTTATTAAAGTTTCAGCGACCTCATTTTCAGATGCTCCATCTATATCACCTGAAACATTTTCACTTAGTTTATTTTTTGCTTTATAAGAAAATGTTGACATATTTTAGAATCCCATCTTTTGTATTTCTGTCAAACAAACTTTACCATCAACGAGCAATTCTCTTACTCCATCTAACATAGTTCTACCACTTAATTTATTTTTTGCTACTCTATTAAATTCTGCTAAATTACCCGTATATAAAATATTTGATAATTCATCGTCTATTTCTAAAAGTTCATAAATACCAGTGCGACCCATAAATCCAGTCTTATTACACTTATCACAACCTGATGATGTCTGAAACTTTATATTTTTAATATCATCACCAAATTCTTTTTTAGCCCAAATTAAATCTTTTCCTGTCACATCATGGTCATGTATACAATTTAAACAATTTAAACGAATAAGCCTTTGAGACAACACTCCATGAAGTGCTGTTGCTACCATATAATGTGGAACACCCATATCAATTAATCTAGCTGGTGTAGAAATTGTATCCTTTGTGTGCAATGTTGAAAAAATCAAATGACCAGTTATAGCACTTCTTAAGGCTATTTGTGCTGTTTCTGCATCTCGAATTTCACCAATCATAATAATATCTGGATCTTGTCTTAACACAGAACGCAGAACCTTACTAAAGGTTAAATCTATTTTTTCATTTATTGGAATTTGATTAACCATCGGCAATTGATACTCTATAGGATCTTCAATTGTTATTATTTTTTTCTCTACACTTTTAACTGATGATAATGCAGAATATAATGTTGTAGTTTTTCCAGAACCTGTTGGACCTACCACTAATACCATCCCTTCATTTCTGTGAATCATTTTTTCAAATGGTTCTAAAATACTTACAGGTAAACCAATTCTATCTAAACTTAACATTTCACTATTTTGATTAAGTAATCGCATAACAGCGGCTTCTCCAAAATTTTCATGAACAATAGATATACGAACATCATAATTATGACGATTTAACTCAATTTGAAATCTACCATCTTGTGGCAATCTTCTTTCTGAAATATCTAAATTAGATATAATTTTTAATCTTGATATCAATGGAGCACAAATTTTATTTGTAATTTTAGTATGTAAATATAAAACACCATCAATACGAAAACGAATAATTGTATTTTCTTTTTGTGGTTCAATATGAATATCTGAAGCATTACTTCTTATTGCATCATCAAATATTCCTCTTAGAAGCTTAATTACTGGTGCATCCTCAAGAGTTAACTCGTTCATGTCAACACCAACAACATTAATTATTTCATTTTCTAACTCTTTTGCCATTATTTGAATGCTATCTTTATTCCGATATAATCCATCAATAATGTTAAATAAATCTTCCTCTGTTACACAAACTAATGTTATTTCTTTTTTTAAAATCTTTACCAAATCATCATAAGCATTTAAGTCTGAAGGGTCAGACATTGCAACAACAAAAGTCCCCCCTTTTTCTCCAATAACAACACTTCTAAACCTTCTTGCTTGGGCTTCATTTAATTTAAAAAATAAATCTTTATTAATAGTGTAATTTTTTAAGGTAACAAAATCAATTTCCAATTGTTGAGAAATAGCTTTTGATATGTCTTGCTCTGTAACATATCCAAGGTCAACCAAAATCTTACCAACTCTTCGAGATGTAGTCCCCTTTGTTGTTAGTGCCGAATCAAGTTGCATAGGTGTTATAATCTTTTGATTTAAAAGAACCTCACCTAATCTTATTTTTTCTGGACGAGCCATATCTATCCTTATTTTTTTTCTGTAATAACTATATTTTTTGATGGAGGATCAAAATCTGCAAGACGATTACGAACTTCTTTTAAATTTGTTTCCCAATCTGCTGATGTATTAATAATATGAGGTTTAAGCAAAATAACCAACTCATATTTAACAAAATCATTATCTATATTTTTAAAAGCATTTCCAATTACAGGAGTATCACCAGCACCAGGAATTTGGCTCTTATCTTTACGACTATACTGTTTCATTAATCCACCGATTGCAACAATTTTATTATTTTCAATTTTAACAATGCTATCTGTTTCACTAATCGTGCTTGAGGCTAAAGGTAATACCAAATCACCCAAATTTCCAAGATTTATATTTTTCGTTACTGTAGACACCTGACTTATTGAAGGGTGAACATGCATTGTAATAAAACCATTGTCACTAATTTGTGGAGTAATATCTAAAGCAATACCAGAAAAGAATGGTTGTGTTGTAACACTTGGTGTGCTTGTATTTCCAGCAGAATTTGATGTATTTGTTGTTGTTACATTAGTTATAAAAAATTCATCAGTTCCAACTTTTAATATAGCCTTTTGATTATTTAATGTTGCAATTCTTGGACTTGATAAAACCTGTAAACTTCCTTGTGTTTCTAAGAAATTTAAAACTGCGCCAAAATTACTAGACTGAAAAGCCAAACTAAGGATAGAACTATTTGTTAGTGTTTTACCAACAACACCTAAATCATTTAACCCTTTTGTAGCAGCACTTAAAGGTGTGCCAGGATTCCCTGTTGCATTTGCATTTCCAAGACCAAATCCAGCGCCAATTGGATTTCCATTTATACTTCCTAATGCAGCCCAATTAATACCTGTTTGCATACTGCTATTTAATTTAACCTCAATAAGTTTTGCTTCAATAATTACTTGCTTATCAATAATTGCTTGAATTTTATGCAGATATTTTTCAACTTCATTAATATCTTTGGGGAATCCCCTAACTACAATAGTATTTGTTTCAGAACTTACTACAACGGATGGTTTACCTTCTGCTCTAATCATCATTGATGAAACAACTTGCTCAATTTCTTTCCAGAAATCAGACTCTATTGTTGTTGTTATTTTTGTGCTAGATGCTTGTGGTTGAACATTTCCTACATTATTTCCAGTAGTTCCATTCGTTGAGTTTGAATTCTGTTGATTATTATCCGTTAAAGAACCAGAACTAACTCTTAATTCACTATTCCCTTTACGCTTCCCAACAAGATGATTTATTACAAATATTTTTGTGCGAACTCCATTGGGATAAACAATAATTCTTTTATCTTGAACATCATAATCATAATGATAAACATTTTTTAATGTTTCCAAAACATCAAATGCCGTTACATTTTTTAAATTAAGACTTATATTACCTGTTAATTCTTCTGGCAATATAAGACTATAATTAGTCCCATCAACTAGTGAATTTAAAATTGCACCAACAGGTGATTTATTTACAAGCAAATTAAATCTTACTTCTTTTTTAACCTCGATTACCTCAAGAACTGGCTTTTGTTCAATATATTGCTCTTTTATACTTGTGGGAATTGAATTTTTAGTTGATACAGTATCTATAATATCTTTTTTAACTTCCGCATGATGCTCATCTGACTTTGATATAGCCGCACATCCACCTAATACTAACATTGATGTTACTGCCATGGCAATATAGTGAAATTTAAATCTACCTTTATTCATCTTTATTCTCCAGATATGTATATTTTTTTGACTTCTTTTGTTTTAACATTAATTAAAACAACCATTTTTCTATTTAATGATGTTAACTTCCACTCATTACTTACTATATCTCCAATCTTATAATAACCACCATTCATTAATGCTTTATTATATTTTTGGGCAATCTTACCTTCACTTTCACTCATAATAATTACACCTTGTAGGTTTAATCCATTTTGTGATTGAATTACAAAATCTTTTTGACCTGAAGGTAAACCTGTTGGTGGACTTATTATATCTACCATAGGGTCAGGAATTGAGGTATTAGCATTGGCACTAATCACCATACCTATTAAAAATGTTGTTACTAAAATCTGTTTAACTTTATTCATTACAATTCCTTAAAAACTTAATATACTTGCATTTGTATTTATTACATAAAATTCAAAATTTCCAACAATCCCTTTATTTTCTTGTTTAGAAATATCTACGATATAAATATGTAATCCACTTATTCCTTCTAATTTTACTAAAAGATTATAAATTGATTGAAACTCACCCTTAACAGTTAACTTGAAAAAATGTTTAACTAGCACACTTTGAGATTCTTGCTGACTAACCTTTGGAAGATTTTGAAATGATTCCATTGTTAATTCACTTGTTGAATTAACAATGGTTTCTATTAATTTTGGGACACTTTCTGATGGAATATATTTTTTATTTTTATCTGTATTTAATAAATCATCAATTTCTTTTAATAACTCATCTTTTTTCTTTAAAAGAGCATTCTTAGATTTTAAAGAATTTTTTAATTGTATTTCTGAATCTTCTTTTATTAAAGAAGTCTTTTGTTCTATTACTAAAATCTGTTCTTTTGAAACCTTAGAATATGAATCCATAGATTTAAACATTAAAATTTCTGCCAACCCAATTATTATTGCAATAAATATTCCAAATAATATAAGTTTTTTTCTATAACTCAACATCTTTTCATAAATTATAGAAAATTCATTAATTTTTATTTTTAACATATTTAACATTATTTACCACCCATTTTATTTGATGATATTTTAAATTCAAATATTTCATTTTTACTCTCTATCATCATTGAATCTAATGACTTACCTGTTAAGTTTTCTGTTTTTTGTAAATTTATTAAAAAATTTGTAAATAATTCTTTATTTTTTGCGGTGCCTTCTAATAGCAAACCATCATCATTAAATATTATTTTAGACAAAACAACACTAGAATATGTTGCTGTTCTTGCAATGTCTTCTAAAACCTTTTGTTCCATCAATTTATTTAAAGAAGTTGACTGACTATTTAAATTTAAAATTTCATTTTTATTTTGAATTAATTTTGAAATTTCTTGTTGCAACTCTGGTTCTCTTACTTCAATAAAAGATCTATTTACTGAAATTCTTTTATTTATCACTAAAATTTCTTTTTCCATATTTGAAATTTCAATCTTAATCTTTCCATACTTCCATTCATAAACACCACCTACAACAGCAAAAATAACTCCAACCATTACAGAAGCCAATAGAACTATCTTTAAATCATCTTTTAATGATGATTTTTTATCTATTTTCGGAAGTAAATTTATATGTTCAAGACAAAAACTACCTCTCTCAAACAAAGCAAGGACATCAACAGGAATATTAGTTCCTTCTTTTGCAGACACAGTTAAATAATCAACCATATTTACTGTTTTTACACTAAAGTATTCAGCAATTTTTGTCTTTATTACATCACATATTTCTCCATCTGGTAGTGAAAAAACAATATTTTCAAAATGTTGAATTCCATATTGTCTATCTAAAAAATCAACATTACGTTGAACCTCTAGATAAATCTTATTTAAAATTGCCTCTACATTATCATTTAATTCATTTACATTTAATATTGATGGTATTTCCATTGCCCTATCAAAAACCATTCCAGATTCAGTATAAACACACATGAAAAATTTATCTTTTTCCATCTTTAAAAAAGCTATAGATTTATTCTCTACAAACTCTTTTCTTTTTGCAAAAAAATCTAATAATCCTGTTCCAGTATAATCTACTGCCAATAATGGTATTTTAAATTTACCAAATGCAAGAGAAATTTCATCTACATAACTTTTTTTAATAATTACTGCTGAAGCATATTTTTTGAAGAAATTATTTTCAGAACTATTATTTGTAAGAACATCATAATAAATATCATGTAATGGAATATCTATTAATTCTTGTATTTTCCATTTTGCATAAGTTAACATTTCCTCTTTTCCTAGAGGTGCCTTTTCAAAATTTTCAAACTTTGCATTACAAATCCATGTATTTTCTGACTTTAAAACTTCTATATTTGTATTGATTAATTCTTCCAATGAACGAGAAATTTCATCCAATTTAAATTCGGATATTTTTTCAACTATTTTTTCATTGTTTTTATATACACTTACAAGACCATTAGCCTCAAAGAAAATAAACTTTGAATTAGATTTTCGTATTTTTATCATTATGCTCTATTTTGATTTCCTCTCACTATAAAGAAAAAACCAAATTTGTCAATAAATAAAAACTCCCACGAATTGGTTACCTACATTACTTCTTCTTGCTTTTAATTACTTTCTTTAAAGGCTTAATTACTTTCTTTAAAGGCTTAATTACTTTCTTTAAAGGCTTAATTACTTTAGTTGACGATTTTCCAATTTTCTTTGAAGACTGCTGTTTTCTCCTGTTGTTTTTACCATTAGATTTTATTTTTTGTTGAACATATGCTTCTCGTTGTGAAACAATCGGCACATCATAAATAGTATTAGGTAGACTTATTGGTGGAGCTATAAGCATAACATTAGAATCTGGAATTTTTTCAAACCCAGATGTTGTTAATCTTGCATCTTTAATTGGTAAAGGAATAAACTCCTTATTTTTAACTATGGATACATTTTTTGTATTAGTTTCACTTTTAACACCTAATATTTCATTTTGTTCTTTACTTTTTTCTACATTTACCACTTTAATTGTTGACACTGTTGCAATATTTGAAACTTTTTCTTCATGGTTTTTTTGACCATCTAATTGTGCACAACCAACCAAAGTAGTTAATGAAAGTAATGACATTATTCCTATCTTTAATATCATCATTTTTACTCTTTGTTAAATATTTATATCCCTATATAAAAATCAAATAACCACTTTGTCAACTAAAAAATTGTAAAAAACATTAACGCTTTAACTTTTTTGCTCCCAAAACACTATTTTCTTTACTTTCAGAAATTATTGTTTTTAAACAACTTCCATCCTCAAAACACAACTCTCTTTCCGGCCAACGTAAGGCTACTAAATGTGTATTTTCACCAATATTATTATCTTTTTCTCTTTCTAGAAATCTAGCTCCTACTGAAAAATCAACACAAAAAACATTATTCTTTAACCCATGCCACTCATTTGGATTAATTCCAAAAAATACATTTTCATCTGTTATTACTTTAGGTTGATTAATTTTTCTCCAAAAATGACCAATTACCACAGGCTTTTCATCTGCATAGCTATTCCACCAATTTTCCCTTTGAACGAAACGCCACTTTCCACTAGCAAAAAACATATTATCTGCGCGCTTCTCTACCCCTGCTGTTAATGCTCTAAGTGGATTATTCATTTGATGAGCTAAATTATAAGAACATGTATAATCTAAAAATTTTAGTTCGGCATACTTATCTTCAATTTCTTCTGACCATTCCTCTTGCTCTAAATGATAGTTTTCAAGTAAACCAGAAACCTTAATATCTTCATTTATTATTTTTTCAAAACTAATAAATGCACGTCCACCATTTCCTAATGGTATTTTTTTTATTTCTTCAATTTTTTCAGGTAACCAAGCTGCATGAATAACCCTTAACTCATCATTCTCCAAAGCAATAGGTAATCCAGATAAGAAAGAAAAAATTTCTACCTTTTCTTTTTCACTTGCTGTTTTGAATGGATTGTAACTTTTATCTTTGTGGGCTTGTGATTCAAAATACCAACCAGAACCTTCTTTTGCCTTGTGTTGTAATACATTTATTTCATGATTTCCCAAAACCATTTGAGCATTACCTTTGTCAATTAGGTTTTTTACAAACCAAACAACTCCAGGACTATCTGGCCCTCGGTCAACCAAATCACCTACAAAAACTAGCTTTCTATTATCTGGATGATTTCCGTCTTTATCATATCCTAATGATTTAACTATATTTACTAATGCCTCTAATTCACCATGAACATCACCAATTATATCTAATTTCCCACTAAATAGTGGTTGCAATAAACTCATATAAATTCCTTAAAATTAAACCTTCAATTTAGTTATTTTAAACTAATATAACTATTTCTGCAATTGATTAATTTTTTAAAATAGTTATATTTATATATATAGTCACAAAAAGGAAAACAACATGAGCTTTTTAAATAAAATAAAATCATTAGCTAATGACACGGTAGATATTGCTAAAAATACTGCTATAGCTACAAAGAAGGCATATAACGAAGGTGGAATAGAAGCTGTTGGATTTAAAGTTGGTGAAGCTACCAAAATTATGGTTTCTGATGTCAGCGATTATGCTACTGAAGTTGCAACAACTGCAAAAAAAGCAGGAAATAGGTCTGCTTTAGTTTTCAATAAAGAACAACCCAACGCTCAAATGGCAGCTGGTGTTGCTTTATCTGTTATTGCTGGAATGAGAAAAGTTGGACTAGATACTGTTGATAAATTTAATAGTCTTGACTCTGAACCAACAAATAAAAATAAACCAAAATAATGTATATTTTACTTGTTTTTATTATTGTTATTTCTTTTCCATTAGGATATTGGATTACATTTCAACCAATATCCTATTTATTATACAAAATGGAAAAATCATTTGCTCCCATATTTTTAAAAAACTTCTTTTTTAATCTCCATCCTATAAACATATTTATAACACGCCTTTGTGGAATTTTTATATTTTGTATAGGACTTTTTACTCTTTTTATTTTACTTTTTAAATTAAAATAAACTCACTCTTTCTTTTTAACAAAAATACTTTTATCTCTTACTTCATAAGATACGGTATCTCCCATCTTCCAACCCAAACCCTCAATCACTTCCGGTGGAAGTTCTAGAATCATATCTCCACTTCCATCATTTATTTCTTTTAATTCAACAATATATGATTTTTGTTTTTCATTAACCATTATTAACTCCTTTAAATATTAACTTATTTGCCAACTATAACATAATTTTAAGTATTGACAAAATTTACTATTTGAAGTTAATTAATCTTAATATTACTATAAATTTCACATTGAACACAACATATGAAAATCAACTTAGAATCATAGATTCTTTTGTTTTAGCGTGGAAAGAAACAAGAGAAAAAACACACTCTATACTTTCCTTCTCTTCATTCTTTAATGATGAACTTTATAAAGAAACCTATAATCATGCCAATCACTTTATTCACTCTACCATAGATTCCATATTTGATAAAATACTAATTGATACACAAGAAATAAGCCAAGAAGTAATAACCCAATATTTTAATCACCTAAAAAATGGTCTAATATTCATAAAACAACATCTTATTCAAAACTTTATAGAAGAACCTTGGATAGATGTACCAATTTCCACACTTAATAATTGTCAAAGTTATTTATTTGATATTTTTAACCAAAGATTTAACCATAACTCAAAATTGACTCAAACATTCCTTAAGTTTAATGCAATTAAAGACTCAATGTATTCTTTCATCACCAATTCAGATTCAATATCAAAAGAAACCTATAGTGAACTAACTCAATTCCATTGTCAAAAAATAATTAAAGAATTTGGACTTTCCTCAATTCATTTCATGGATAGTCACATTTCTAAAAATAACTTTTCAAACATTCAAAAAATTTATAGCATAATTAAAGATAGTCAACAAAGAAACGGTTTACCAACTGAAAACCTTGGTGCCAATAGTAAACTTAATATTGTTATTTCTGATACTTTCCTTAATGAACAAAAGTGGACAGGCATACAATCAAAAACCAAATCTAGCTTTAGTATTTTTATTAACCCAAAATTAAATAATCTTAAGCAGGTATGGACTCATGAATACACACACTTTCTCGATAGATTAGCCGCTCATGTTTTTTATCAAGAAAATAACATAAAAGAAGAACTTAGCTCTTTTAGTCATATTGCATTAAATTCAGTTGTTAATAATAAACCAATTAAAAATAAGGTTTTAAAAATAATGGCAGAAACAATGTCTGCTACTATTGGTGGTGTATCTTCAGAAGATTTTTATAATAAAATAAATGATACCTTAATTAATGTTAAAAAAGACATAGGTCTTAAATTTATTCTTGAAGGTTTACCAGATTATGATAAAACTTGGGAATCATTTGAAGATAGTAAAAAAAGAAGGCTCCTTATGAACCCTAAAGTTCAAGAACTAACTAATTTTATTATTTTACAAGTATCTAATAATCCTCAATCTACCTTTAATTTATCTTCAGATGATACTTTTATCTCTATTGATAATGAAAAAATAATAGATTCTAAAATCTTTGTTCCAGATATTTCACACCGATTATTTCAAGATATTAGACTTGATCCATTTGAAATACATTCAAAACTTTTAGAATATATTGAATGTCATTTAGCTAATGATGTTAAAAAAATAATGAAAGAACACAATTTAGTCATATATAAAGACCATAGTATTTATTATGATAGATTTTTCCTGTCTCCAGGTAATGAAGCTGCAAAAACTGCTCATAACTTTCAATATTCAGATTCAGACATTAACTTTTCTTATTATGATAAACCCTTAGAATTATTAGCTAGAATGTCTGAAAATCTTCAAACACCACTTATGAATAATTTTGAATATAAACAGTGGGTTGAATTAGCGAAACCAAATGATTTGGTTAATCCAATTCTTGGTAAAGATGAACGAATGATGCTTTGTGCGACACTTCATAGCCTGGCAAGATATGTTGGAATTGATGTTCCTCATCATGATCTTGCCTATCTTCCTTGTGTTACTCCAAACATTGATGAAACATTTAATATTACATCACTTGATGATTCTGATTTTAATTATGCTACCCCAAATCAAATTGTTCCAGATAAAAATAATAGGAAATTTATTCTGCGCAATATTGAAAGTCTAGTAAATATTATTTTAGAAACTAAAATAATAAATTAATTACAAGCCTCAAACAACTCTTCATTAACTTCATCAATATTAACTTCCATATTTTTTAAACTTTGTTGTATTTCTTTGAAAAGTATTACACTTTTTTTCTCAAACTCATTTTCTAAATTACATATAATTTTATTCATTTTTTCCTTCCTTTAATTTTAAAATAAAAAAAAGCACCCTAAGAGTGCTTCTGACACCTACATATTTAATTTAATTAAAATAACACCAATAGATGAATTACATCATCTTTTTCTGAATATTTTGACTTACACATATTAATAAATTTCTTCATTTTCCGCCTTTAAATATTTTTCCATAATAATGCCTAATCACCTTTTTGTCAATAATTATTACATTTTCTAACAGAGATATAATCTCTGTTAGCTTTTATAATTAAATCTTCATCTTTTTTGCTAACGATTTATCAACTACAGAAACAACCTTACATCCAGCTTTTTTTGCTTCTTCAATAAATGTTTCTCCTGCATTTTCAAATCCTGAAACACTACTCATACAGTTTTCTAAAATTACAATCTTGTTGGCATTAGCACCAAAACCACCAATCAAATCACCTGTTGTGCTTGAAACACAATGAGATTTAGCTTCTCCTGCAACCTCAACACTATCAAAAGAATTTAAAAAGTTTATTACTTTAGTATTCAATTTAGTTTTTGGGTCAGAAGAAATTACAACTTCAGCTTTTAAACCAGAATAATGTTCTGTATTTGGATTTTGCCCCTTCATTACATATTGAACTTTCTTCCCTGTTGAAATTTCCCAACGATTTAATGCAATACTAATTACTTCAGTTACCTTATGCCCTTCTGTTCCATCAATACAGTGGTAAGGCCAAATGCAAAGCTTGAACTTTTTATTTTTTTCTAATTCCATAACATAAGCTAAACTAGACTCTTGTTTTTCTTTTACATGTGCCATCCACTTTTTAGAAATAACATCTTCTACACTAATTAGTGTAAATACCTCTGGATTTTTACCATTCTCATCTACCCACCACATTGGATTTGCAATATGCATTTTTTCGTGTGTATCTAAAGTTACAACAATTGCATCTGGTGGTGTTTCATTAATATGATCAGCAAGACGCCTCATATCTTCATTTGCCCCGGTAACAGCCAAAGAACCCATAAACTTTGGGTCATCAATAAAGTCTTTCTGTGGGTCAATAATAAAAAGTGCAGTAGTCATTTTCATTCTCCTTAATTTATGAATTAATTATAATACACTTAGTTGCGAAAGTCAACTAAGTAATTATGTTTATTTAACCTTTTTTTAAGTTATACTATTAATATTAACAAAATATATTCAAAAACATAAACATTATGAAATCTACAAACGACATAACACCCATATCTCATATAGAACCATCCAAAAACAATAAAGAATGTTTGGATATTTCTATTAAAATTATTTCACCCAAAGATAAAATAGAAAAATATTCACTTCATTTAGCTCAAGTTTACTTCAAAAATAATATTTCTTCCTTTTCTAAAGAAGAATTTATTTCAATAACGAAGAATAAAGCCTTTTAAAATAATCTTGGTGGTAGCTTTGCTCATGACATTTTAAATAAATGTATTCATGATGACATTCAATTTGGAGCCGGATTAGCCGGTTGGTTTAATAGTGGAGTGCAAGATTCAAAATTAACCCAATATCTTTCAATTATTAATAGAACTGAAAATTATGAACAAATATTATTTTTCTATAACAAAAATAAAAAACTTGTAAAAAACTTTTTTTATGGACCAGAATATCAATCAGATAGCATTATTAATATTATTCTAGAGGAAGAACCTCTTGAAATTTTTAAAGTTAAATCATGGAATGATGATAAAATTTGTGATTGGTTAAAAAATCAATCACCTAGCATTTTCTTTTCCATACAGAAAGATTTTTCTACATTTCTTTTAAATAAACAAAATTATAATAAAAAAGTAATAGATACAGTTTATTCCGGAATTATAGAAACATGGGATAATAAACTTGGCAAATCACATGTAGATGAAATAAAAGAACACTGCCTTAAGATTATGCCAGATAACTTTATAATATTTTTATATAACAAATCACCTGAAATACTTGATGAGTTTATGAATCGTAAATTTAAATTATCTACTGACAAGAAAGATTCTAAATATATTATTGTTAATGGTGCCCAATACCTTATCTATAAGAGACAACGTAATTCTCTCCATAAAGTATCTCAGATTTTTAAGCCATACATAGACTTACTTAAACAAGATGTTGATGAAAAAATAGACTTTTATCAAAAACAAACACCATTTTTTGAAATTTGCATAAGAACACTAGCCTTTAAATCCTTTATTCCATTCTCAGGTGAAAATCATGAAAATTTAAACACTAATGAACAATTAATGTTAATGAGTGCAGCTTTTTCTTATTTAGAAAATATATCTAGAAATTCGTCTAATTCTTTTGGTTTAAAAAAAGAAATTGATAATCTTCATCTGTGGTGTCAAGCCGTTCTAATTAATGGAGACATCAATATTTTTTCAAGAATGAAACAAGAAATTAATGAACAGATCACGAATGACCCAACTCTCACAAAAGAACTAGAACAACTTTATTTAATGAAAACATTAAATTTAAATCTTATTAAAAAACTAAAACAACATCTAAAAATAAAATATAAAACTATACTTTTATTCTTTTTTTCTTGTCTACATTATTAGTTAATGTTTCATCAAGAAATGCAGTATGTAAAGTCGGATTACTCTCTATTGTTTCACGCAATGTTAAACTTTTTCCAGAATATGACGGAACCTTCATATCTAAATTTAAATCCATTCTAACTATTGCTCTTATTGCTTTTGAACATAAATTTTCATTGCCAATAAAATTTTCTTTAGTTGAAAAAATTAAATTAATTAGTCTATTGAATTTTTCATTTTGAATTAAATTACATTCCAACATCAACCCTAATTCTTCTTGTTTTATTTTTGTGAAAATTGCAGGAGTTAATAAATGAAAAAACATTTCTGTATTTAACTCTGCCGTATCACCATTTTGTTCTAACCAAACTACTTTCTTGTCTATTTTAATATTATTAGATACTGCCAATAATCTTACTTTATTAATAATGGTATTTAAACCAATATCATTTAAAAATACATCTATATCTTGAATACTTTTAAATGAATAACAATTCTCAGATAGATTGCTATCAAATAATATCTGCTTATATCCTATTGAAAAACTAGCACCTTCTACTTTCCACTCTCTACGGTTAAAACTATTATAAACTGTTACTTGTGATAATCTCCAAAAATTTCCCAAACTAATTGTATTTTTAGCACACTGAAATGCATTTCTATTTTCTTTATTTATAATAGATGGATCACTACCTAATGACAGTAATTTAATTACCCAATTCCAATCACCAGAATTAACTGCATAATGCAAAAAGGTATTCCCTTTTTCATTTTGTAAATTTATATCACTATATAACTTTTTATCTAAAATATTTTTACATTCATCCCTGAATAATGATAACCCTGTTGAATTACAATGGTAATATTCTATATTTTTTAAATCAGCAAAAAAATCACTTAATTTTTTATCATTTTCATTCATTTGTTTTTTTCCTTATTATGTTTATAATATTATAACTAACTATTGCAATTATGGAAATAAATAATAAAAATATTACTGAAGATTTTCTTTTATCTATTTTAAATACTGCTGATTGTGGTTATTATAATACAGATAAAACAGATTCTCATCTTTATTTTTACCCCAAAGGTTTAAATTGCACAATTAAAATTCCATGTATAGACTCAGAACATATTGATATTAATTTTCACTTTACTAAACCAGATAGATTTGTTAACTTTTCTAATGGATCGGCTAAAACAATTCCAACATTTATTAATCAACTTTTCCTTAAACTTGAACAACAACTTAATTCTTCAAGTGGTAAATACAATGAACATATAGATGATTTAAATTATTTATTATCTAAAGTAGGTGACAACAAACCTTTTGTTCAAAAGCAAATAAAAAAACAAGAACAAAATAAAGAAAATATATTTATTGAGCATAAAAATGATAATTTTAATTTAACTGTTAATATTGGAAGAACATTATTTAAATACAATACATCTATTACTTTCAGACCTATTGAACCTGTTATTATTGATTGTTTTTTTGAACAAACTAATAATATAGGGAAGTCCTCAATGATAAAAAAAGTTATACCATTTTTTAAAATAGATGAATTTCCTGTAATTTCAGAATATTCACATACATCAAATAGTTGTAATGATATATTTTCTTTAACTGAACAAATATCAAAAATTTGTCCAGAATCAGCTCCATTATTAAGTTGTCTCATCTTAAATCTTAGTCTAGATTCAAAGATTGACACAGGGAATAAGGACCGCCCTAAAATTTGATAAAATTGTCAAGATTTCTTTAAAACTTGTTAAAACTTCTATTAAATAATAATTTATCCTTACATTTACCTTGTTTTTTTAAAACATAACACCATGTACCAATCAAATAATTGGAGAAAAACATGAATGTAAATAAAATGACATCTAAGCTTCAAGAATCTTTTCAAGAAGCGCAAAATAAAGCGATTATGAAAAATAATCAAGAAATAGATGTTGTTCATTTATTTTTGTCTTTAATTGAACAAAAAGATACTAAATTTGAACAAGTTTTGAAAAAATCTTCTTTGTCAGATATTAAATCACTTAAATATAAACTTAATGAAATGCTTGAACAATATCCTTCTGTTAGTAATCCAAGCAATATTCAAGTATCTAGAGAACTTTATAAAACACTTATTGTTATGCAAGAGATTGCTGACACAAGAGGTGATGAATTTGTTAGGGGTGAATTATTTATTCCTGCCATAGCTAAAGGAACAAACTCTGTAAAAGAATTAATGATTACATTAGGTTTGAAAGAAAATAAAATTGATGCATCAATTGAATCAATTCTTAAAGAAAAAACGAATAGTCAATCTCAAGAAGAAAGTGAAGATGCCCTTTCTAAATATACTATTGATTTTACTGCACTAGCTAGTGAAAATAAACTTGACCCTGTTATCGGACGTGATGAAGAAATTAGACGTGCTATGCAAATTCTTGCACGAAGAACTAAAAATAATCCAGTCCTCATCGGACAACCTGGTGTTGGTAAAACTGCTATCGTTGAAGGACTTGCTCAACGTATTGTTGCTGGTGAAGTTCCTGAAAACCTTCAAAATAAAAGATTACTTGGATTAGATTTAGCTAGTATGGTTGCTGGTGCTAAATTTAGAGGTGATTTTGAAGAAAGACTGAAAGGTGTGTTAAAAGAAGTTGAAAAAGAAGCGGGTAAAGTTATTCTATTTATTGATGAAATGCATACCCTTGTTGGAGCAGGTAAATCTGATGGGGCTATGGATGCTAGCAATATGCTTAAGCCTGCCTTAGCTCGTGGAGAACTTCATTGTATTGGAGCTACTACTCTTGATGAATACAAAAAATACATAGAGAAAGATCCTGCCTTAGAAAGAAGATTCCAAAAAATATTAGTTAACGAACCTTCTGTTTTAGATACTATCGCAATCCTTCGTGGACTAAAAGAAAAATATGAAATACATCATGGAGTAACCATTACAGATAATGCCTTAGTTGCAGCGGCTAAACTTTCTAGCAGATACATTACTGATAGATTCTTGCCAGATAAAGCTATTGACTTAATTGATGAAGCTGCAGCTTTAATTAAAATGGAAATGGATTCGAAACCAGAATCTATTGATAAAATTGAAAGAAAAATAATTCAATTACATATTGAACTTACAGTTTTAGCAAAAGACCCTCAAGCTCAAGTTTCTAAGAATTCTGTAGAAAAAGAACTTTCTCAACTTGAGACTGAAAAAAATAGACTTATGAAAATTTGGGAACAACAAAAGGCTGAAAGTTTTTCTGTTCAAGAGCTTAAAAATAATATTGAAAAGACTAAAGAACAAATTAAAAACCTTAAAAAAACATCAAGCTGGGAGGAAGTTGGTAAACTTGAATATGATGTTTTACCTAAACTTATTAAAATGCTTGATGAAAAGGAAAAAGTTCAAGTAGTTGATGTTAAAAAAACTCATGAAGAAAAACTATTTAGAAAATCTGTTACTGAAGATGAAATAGCATATATTGTATCTAAAGCTACAGGTATTGAAGTTGATAAAATGGTTAAAAATCAAAAACAAAAACTTCTTGAAATGGAAGGATACCTAAAGAAAAGTATTGTTGGACAAGAACAGGCCATCATAAGTGTTTCCAAATCTATTCGTAGAGCAAGAGCTGGTCTTTCTGATGAGAATAGACCATATGGTTCATTCTTGTTTCTTGGCTCTACAGGTGTGGGTAAAACTGAACTTGTTAAATCATTAGCTAAATTCTTATTTGATTCTGAAAAAAATATTGTCAGAATTGACATGAGTGAATATATGGAAAAACATTCTGTTTCTAGATTAATTGGTGCACCTCCTGGATATGTTGGATATGAAGAAGGTGGGCTTCTTACTGAAGCTGTTCGTCGTAAACCTTATTCTATTGTCTTACTTGATGAAATTGAAAAAGCTCATCCAGATGTTTTTAATATTATGCTCCAAGTCCTTGATGATGGTAGACTAACTGATGGACAAGGTAATGTTGTAGACTTTAAAAATACAGTTATCATTATGACATCTAACCTTGGTTCCATTAAAATTCAAGATATGATTAACTCTGGCAATAGTGACTATAATCAAATTAAAGCTACAGTAATGGAAGATGTAAGAAATCACTTACGTCCAGAGTTTATTAATAGAATTGATGACATTGTTATCTTCCATCCATTATCTATTGAGCATATCCAAAAAATTGTTAAATTACAGTTGAACCTTTTAAGTAATAGACTTCTATCTAAAAACTTTGATGTTCAATTTAAAGACAATCTAGTTACTCATCTTGTTAATATAGGGTTTGATCCCGTCTATGGTGCAAGACCAATTAAAAGAGCTATTCAGAATGAAGTTGAATCCTTCTTGTCTGATAAAATTCTTGAAGATAAATTAATTGAAAATCACCACTATGATGTTTCTTTTGAAAATAAAGAACTTGTTCTTAAGGATTAACACATAAGCTAAACAACAACAATAATATTCTTATTGTTGTTGTTTAGCTATTTTAGCTTAAGCTCACTAATAGAATTTAATAAAGTCATTGGTTCACCTCCTATTAGTTCACGAGGCCTACGAAATCCAATATCTTTATTTTTAGATTCAAACCAATAGGCTAAATCTATCCAAGTTAAATTTTTTAATCTTAACATAATCACAACCACGACTGGTAACGGTATTTTATCTTCATCAAATATATATGATGGATACATTTTTTGTCCATCAATTTCTAAACAAAAAACTCTTTTTTCTTTTAATATTTCTTCTTCTCTTGGAACTTCTCTCCAATTAATCCAAAATGTTCCACATAAAACATCTTCTTTTATTAATTCTTTTTTCATTTTAATCTCGCGTTTATTATTAATTAAGCAATATATTATGGTTTGTTTTTGTCTATTTAAATTAGTTTTTTTTATTAATTTAAATATCAAGCCTAAAGGCTTGTCGAGATTACATCTACGGCCTGAAGTCCGTAGTTTTACACTCGGCACTGATAAATTTATTTAAATTTTATTAATTTTCTTCTTAACGTTAGTTTCAACTTTTTTTTCTAAACACTCATCTAAAAGAATAGTAAAAGCTTCAATTATTTTAGTATCGATAAAGAACTCAAATTCCTTTATAACTTCTTTATCAATATGGCTAGTTCTATTTAATTTTTTTACATATTCATTTTTTAATACCTTTAATTCATCTTTAATTTCTTTATTATATTTTGTAACATCTATAATTATTTTTGTGAAGAATGATTCTGTTTTAAAATTTAAAGAACACAACCCTATATAAAAAACCATTTCTTTATCTAATTTATTTGCTGTTAAATTATATAAAAAATCAAATTTTTTATATTTTAACCCATTACTAATAAAATATTTAAAATTTAAAAATACAGTTATAGGATATTCTTTTAAAAAATTATTTAAAAAATCTTCAGTTTGTTTTTCTACCATAATTGGGATTATTTTTTTTGTTGAACATACATTACTAAGCTCTATATCTGAAAATATTTTTATTGAATTAAAATTTTTTATTCTCATACCATCAGAAAATGTTTTTAATAAAAACTCTAATTTGTCATTTTTTGTTATATTTGTTCTTTTTTCCACTAAATCACAAATAGAAAAATTTTGTTGCCTATAGGATAATTCATATAATAATTTTCTATGGGTCGCATTTATAGTTGATTTACTAAACAATTCTTTAAACCTATCAATATTTTCTTCTTTTATTAGCTTTATAAGTTCATCTATCATGGTTATCCTTCTTTTTTTTATTATAACAAAAAAAAATAACTTGCAAAAAATATTTTAATTCTTATAATTTTAAACATATTTAAAATATTATTATGAAAACAAAACTTTCTTCTCTTGGTTTAGCTATTTGCACATTATTCCTTATTTCCTGTGGAGATAAAGAATCAACACAACAAAAACAACCAGTTACATCCCAACCAGTTATACAACTAGGAGAACAGGCAATAAAACCAATTTTTATTCCTCAAGTAGCTAAAGTTGAAAGTGCTATCTCTATTCCCTCAACTCAAGATATTCAACCAACCACTTCTACAAAAGAACAAACTCAAAACAAAGGCAATCTTCAAACTTGGTTTGTTAATCAAGCCGCAAAATCAGGACTTAAAGTGAATTGGCTTGCTCGTGGAACCTATTTGCTTAATGAACAAGAACAAAATATGTTAGATGGTGCTCCTATTGGGCAACTTGTTTTTGCAATAACTACCAAAATGACCTTTTCTAATTCTTATGTTGCTGCTACATGGCCAAATGTAAACCCAGAAATACCATTTCCTCATCCAATTTTTGCATTTTCTCCAATATGTAATGACACTCTTTATGTTATAGAACTAAATAGTGAACAAGAATTGAAAGACATTATGACAACTGGACCTCTTAAAAATTGTCGTATGTTAGATATGAATGCCGGGATGAACATGACTAATTCACCACCTGTCAATACCAATAATAGACAACCTAATATTCTTAAATAAATATTTAACTTTTAACTATTAATGTCTGTTTATTTTTACTATAATTAAATTATATAATTATAGTAAATAAATTAATGAAAAAAGAAACAACAATTGAAGATATTAATCTTGCATCACAATTCAATATTACAAAATATATTTCTCATTGTGCAAAAAATTCCATCCCTTTAGATAAAAACTTTTTTAATAGTATTGATTTTGAAGAGGTTAGCTCTGTTGAAATTCAACATTACAGTAAAGAACATGGTTCTATTCAATATAAAGTAGAAGATACCTTAGCTCAAAACATAATGGACTATCTTCCATTATCATACTATAAAGAACTTGTTACTTCAGAATGGTTGACCTATACCAAAAAAGAGAATAGTAATCTCGTTGGAAAATTTATTTATTCTAAAAATATTGATTTACTAGAATATCTTCACTCTATTGGTCTAGAAAAATCTTTAGTTGATCAAAAATTCTCTCATACTTTTTCTATGATTTTTTTAAAACCATTATTAGATGTAAACAGCAATCTTAGTAGAAGTTCAAACAATTCAGAATTTTCTTCTGATTTTGTTTCTCGCTATCATTCTTTAATTAAAAAAACTCATGATGAATTTAAATATTTTGGATTATTAAGCTATTCAAATCCCAAAGAACCAGAAAACAAATTAATATATAATAAAAACTCAAAATGGGTAACCTCTTATCTTTCAAGAGTTTCTTCTTATTCTTCCTCTAATACAGAAATTAAAAAAATTAATGAATTATTTCATACTCTTTCTAAAGTAGATAAGTTTCTTCCTATTTTTGAAGATGTTTTTGAACAAATAACTAAAAAATATAAATCTCTAGATGAAATTAAAGATATTTTTGGGCTAGGAAATAAAAATACAAATCAAAACGATTCTACTCAAGATATTCTTGCTAATTGCTTCTTGAATAAAAACTACAATATAGCTTCTTTTATTATTAATGCATTAGGTGTTTCTAAAGAACAATGCCTTAAATCTTTTGATTCTAATATTGAAAAATCTTTTAATAATCTTAACAATAGAGAATCCACCGATTTTAAAAGCTTATTACATCAGCACTTTAATGATGAATACAATATAGTTAAAGATAAGTTCTTTTCATCTTTAGAAACAAAGTTTTTTCCTTTTTTTATCTTTGGTAATTCTATATCTCTTCAACAAAAAGTTCTAGATAATAAAGAAAAAATTTTTTCACAACCAATATTTAATGTTAAAGAAACAAATATAAATCATTTTCTTTATTTAGCCAAATGCATGGATAGTTACACTAAACACTATGAAAATTCTGGTTTTAATTGGAAAAATAGTGACCGTGATTTTAATTTTTTATCTACTATTGTTGCACACATATCTAATAATCATAGTGAATTATACAAAAACATAGATTTAAAAAATATTTCTACAAAAGAATGGAACTTAATTAACTCAAATATAATCAAGATTGTACAGTCAGGTAAAACTATTAATCCAAACCAAACGAATCAAGCAAATATTCAATTATGGTTTAATCAATTTCAACTTGATCAACAATTAGAAACTAACAATATTAAAGTTAAAAAAATTAAAATATAAATTATTATTTATTAATTTAATTAAAACACCAGTTTTCATTGTAATATTTTTTAGTTTCATGATATAATCCAATATAATATATTGGAGTATTTATGAAATCTAATGACGTGCAAGAAAACAAAATTTATAAAATTGCAAAAGAAATATCAATATCTGAATCAGATGAACTTAATAATAAACTCATTATTTCCTTAAGTGAGCACATTTCTGAACATTTTGAGAAAAATGATTCTCAATATATTGAAAATGCCATTATGCAGTCAGTTCAAGAAGAAAATGCCGTAATTACTAATATAATTATGGATGAAATACACTTTGATATTGAAAATGTATTTTTTGAAGATGAAAAAGGAAATGAATTTGATAGCACAATGTATGTTATGCCATGTGTTGTTCTCAATCGAACTTACGATGTTCTTTTCCCTAGTATTTCTAATGTTGAAAGCATTATTTGTAAACATTTTATTAAAAATGGAATTATTGAAAATAAAACTCAATTTAGGCTTGGAACAATTAGGATTTCTCAAGGCAAATTTGATGAAATGTCTCTTCAAGACTGGTGGAACACACATCGTGACATTATTGATGATGATGAAAATGGTGACTTTTCCTCTGAAAATAAACAAATTAGAGAATTAACTAATAAAATCCAAATGGATAAAGTAATTTCTGTTTTTTATTTTGTGCCAATTATTGTTAACACGGATGATAATGGCGATATTGTTGAAAACATATATGAATCTTACATTCATGTTGATATGTGGAATTCTATTGGTTCTGAAATTAGTGACATTTCTGACAATGATTCAAAATTTACATTCTTTCCTCCTATGCCAATTGCCGAAAGCACAGATAATATTAAGAAAATAATGCAAAGTCTTGAATTTGACTTATTCTTTAATCAGTATGCATATATGGATAGTATTGAAATAGCCTATGCAAAAATTAGTGATTCACCTTTTAATTATGCAATTTTGTTTTTTGACGGTGAAGATCAAACATTAGTTCAATTTTATAAATACGATACAGATGATGACACTCTTAGTTTTATTGCAACCCTTATTGAAAAATGTATAGAGAATCCAGTCAGAACCTTGCATTTTTTAGAAAAAGAAATAGAATTAAAAAAACTAGTAGAATGGAGCAATGCAAAACAATCTATTGACCTATCCTATTATCTAAATGGCTCAAATGAAATTGATTTAATTGAGGCATACAGAATGTACTCTCTCAATAATCCATATATTGATAGCTTCTTAAACAAAACAATTCTTCACTAAAAAAGGAATTACCAATGGAATATAAAATAAATACTACAATTATTGCTGATTCAATCAAAAATCAAACCTTAATGCCATATTTTTTACATGCTGATAATGAATTTCTTTTTAAAGAAAATATGAAAGAACTTTATTCTCAACTAGAACAGGAATCACCACTTGCACTTGTATACAATAATAAACCAATTTCTGAAGAAACATGGAATGAAACTAAGTTTGTTGGTAGCTTTTTTACCTCTTTATTTTCACATTGGACTAAAATTATAAAAGAAACATCAATGTTATTCTTAGAAGTTAATTCTAGCTTTCCAAATGAAATACCTCTTGATATAGAAGATGATAGTTTTATCTTATTTTATCGTTCTGAAGATGGAATGATTTCAAAACGTGATGAATGTATCCTTTATGCTGAAGATGATTGGATTTTTGATTTTTTTACTTGGCTTTACAGCGAAATTCAAGAAGTTAAAAATATTACTTCGCTTGCCCAAAAATATAGTTCATTCATAGATATGTTTGTTAATGATGATTTAGCTCGGAATATCGAAGATAACGAAGCATTTGATCCACCTCAGTCATTTTATGAAAATATTGATGACATGAAAAAATCTATTCAAGCTGCATTGGAGGATGAAATAAAAAATTCTGCTGAAATTGATGAAATTGATTCTGATAAAAAAATTACAAATGAAAAATTACTTTCAGCTATCCGTGGTGATAATAATCCTGTGGTTAGCAATAAGCAAATTGAACCAACTACCGTTAAATTCAAATGGAATAATAACGAACATCAATTAACTTTTCCTCTTAATGTTACCACTTCACTTTTAGAGGATAAAGAACTTTATATTGGATTAATGGATAAGTCTGATTGGCTTCAACACCAAGACCCAAAAGTTTCTGAAACTCTTTTTGCATTATGGGCTGACCATATTTATAGTTTACATCTCAAACACAATATAAACACTCCAAAAAATGAAGCAGTTATTTTTGAAACATCTTGGACTAAATTTTCTGAAGATTTACTTACTTGGCTTCGTCATGATTGTGATGGTGACCCTCGCAATATTACACGAAAAATAAAAGTTACTGAATCTAAAATTCGTCATAATGGTAAAATTAATTTTACTCACTATGCTTCAACACCTCCAAATTTTATTCGTGTACTTTTATTTATAGCAAAACAAGTTGCTACTACTTTAGATAAATTTTGTATTATTGATATTAACCAAATAGAACCACAATACTTTTTTGCTATTAATAACGAACATGTTCTTAAGCATATTTGGTCATCCATTGTTCACGATATGATTATTAAAGTAAAAGGTAAAAATACAAATACAAAACAATTTGAAGAACTTAATGACCTATTCCCTAATTTTAAAGAAGTTATTGATTATTATTCCGGTGCTATGTATATTTTTGAGCAAACAGGAACACCTCCTGCACCAGTCTTATTACTTGGCTCCCCAGGTTTAGGTAAAACTCATTTTGCAAATGAAATATCTAAAATTATTGGTTCTCAAATGACTGTAATTATTGTTTCATCTTTAACCGCAGGATGGATTATTAGTGGTTCTACAACACAATGGAAAGATGCTCAAATGGGTAAAATTGCATCTTCTTTATTTACAGGTTACTCTAGCTCTCCAGTTATTGTTCTTGATGAAATTGATAAAAAATCTGAAGGAAACTATGACCCACTTGGCGCACTTTATCCACTATTAGAATATCAAACTTCAAAATCTTTTGTTGATGAATATCTTGAATTCCCAATTAATGCTTCTAGAATTATTTGGGTTGCTACAGCAAATAGACTAAATTCAATTCCTGAACCAATTCTTGATAGATTTGTTGTTTTTGAAGTTGCTAAATTAAGTCAAAAAGAAACTATTAAAATTGCTAATACTATTTTTACTAACTTAACTCATGGTTTAAAACCTGAACAAATGTCTCCTGAAATTTTAGAAATACTTAAAACTAAAACTCCAAGACAAATTAATCAGACTCTTAAAAAAGCTTTAGCTTATGCCGCTATCCAAAGAACTCAAAATATTGTTATTAAAAAAGAACATTTTGATTTTAAAGGACATGTTAAAAAAATAGGGTTCTAATTTTGTATACTATTGTAGTATACAAATAACATTATGAATATTGTATCTTTTATACCTTTATCTTTAGCCAATTTTGCTCCGGCAATTTTGGCTTCTGATTTAACTTACTTAAACATAGAGCCTATTATTTCTGAACAAGAACTTCCTTCTAGGCAATCTAAATTTTTGGGAATACCATATTGGCCAAAGTGTCCTTCAGAATACCCTACTGATTCTATTGGCAATAATATGAAAATGCTTGTTCAAATTAATTTTGATGAATTAAATAATGATAATAAAACTATAGATTACTTTCCTTTTAGTGGTATTATTCAATTTTTTATTTCCCAAGAAAATTTATGCATTAACTTTCCACATGTGCAACAATCTAAAGTTATTTATCATTTAGACTCCAATCTTCCAAATTTAGCTGATTACAAAATAATAGAGGCTAATAAAACAATAGATGATTCTAAACTTCCAATAATGAAACACTGTAAATTAGATTTTCAACTTAAAAATCAATTTTGTTCTCTTTTTGATTCATACTCAAGTAATTATTTTTATTCATCTATTATTGATAATTTAACACCATTACAAAAAAAAGATTTTATTACATCTGATGAATTTCAATCTGCTGGCTGTAAAATTAATGGATACTCTAATATTAAAGAACAAGATTTCCTAGCTGAAGATTATGATATAGATAATCCACGTATTTTACTTTTACAAATAGATGGCTCTAATCATTTTAGATTAAATTATAATGACATATTTAATAACTGTATTACAAGTTGGTTTATTTTTAAAAATGACCTTGTTAATAAAGATTTTTCAAAAATAACATTTAAAGTTGAATATAGTTAAAAAATTTTATTAAATAAAATTTGTCTGTGCTAGATTCTACTAATTTATTTATCCAATTAAAGTACTATTTTTGTAAAGCTGGACATAAACTATTATAAAAAAATAAATCTGTTTTAGTTTCTTTATAATAATAAATTCTTGAATTTACCTTGGCAAATTTATCTCCGAATATAATATTGTTTTCGCCAAACTTTGCCTTATTTCCATCCATTTTTGCAACTCCACACCTTACTTCTTCTTTTGTTGTTAACTTGGATTGAGTTTTAAATTCTAAAACAACTAGACGTCTAATATCATTTATAAAAACTAAATCTGCATTATCGTATGGAACGACAAACTCTTGCCTACCAGTTAAAGCAAAGCTTTTTACACTTAATAATAGAATTGATAAATAAAAAAATTTTTTTGTCATATTTAACCTCTTTTAATTTTAAATATCTAACTATTATTATAATGTCAATTTATCTGCTTGATTTTTTGTAATTTTTCTCTATTTTATTAGAAACAAGAGATATTTAATGAAGAATTTAGTTATTGCACTTGCCGAAAATGATTTTAATCCCAATATGGTATCTATAAATTATGATGCCATATTGAATTACCTATTCGATCAAACTAAACAATATTTTTTCTTTCAAAAAAAAGAGAATATACCTTTTGATAATTTTAAAGACAATATTGATTACACTTTAGGTCTTAACAGTATTAATTATCAATATTGGTCTTACCCTAACGATAAGTTGCAACGGTATATATATAAAGAAAAAATCGGTGCTGAAGCAGCATTGATTGGATTTAATGATATTAAAAGAAAAATTGATTCTAAGTTAATATCTTCTGAACTAATTAATGAAAATGATATTACTCATTTTTTTGGTGAAATACCTGATAAAAAAGGTAGAGTTGTAAATCTTAGGGAGAGCATGAACAAATACAATCTAGATGAAGTTTATTCTATCCTTAATGATGATGCAAAAAATAAGTTGATTGATGTTAATACTGCATATAAAATATCTCAAATTATGCCTAAAAGCTTTTCTGACCCATATTTGAAAAAAATTCAATTGGCTCTTTTTGATATAGCTGAATTATTGAAGATTAAATATCCAAGATTAGAAATTGACTTAACTGTCGCTGCTGATTATCAGTTGCCTAAAGTTTTACAGGCTATGGGTATTTTAAATTACAATGATAACATAACTAGAAAAATTAATCTTTTGATTCTTATTCCTGAAGATAGTCCTGAAGAAAAAGCCATTAGAGCAGCTACAATTCTTGCTTGTGAAAAAATTTGTTCTATTCATAATATTTACATCCCATATATAGATAAACTACTATGGGATTATAGAAAAGATTTCGGTAATATAAAGTTTCACCTTACTAAAACTAAAAGATATTAATTAAAATTATCTTCTGTTAAAATCTTCAAGTTCATGTTAAATCTTGGGTCTTTTCTTCGTTTCTTCTTTTAATTCTAATCCATCATTTAGCTTTTGTTGGATGAATAACTTTTCAGCAAAAGCTAACAATCCTCCAGGCTTTACACTAAATGAATCTAAACATGTTTTAATATCTATTGTTAGTATGTTAAATATCATTTCATTTGTTTTTTTATTATCAATATTTTCAAATAGCTTTATTACAAATTCCTCTTTATTCCAATGACTCTTTGGAATGAAATCAATTTTAATTTTAATATATATTATATATAGAGTCAAAATAATGTAAATTATAATTTTGTTCTTGTAATAATTCCCGAATTATGATATAATTCAACTATATTATTTTTATGGAGAATCATCATGCACATTTCTAAAGTTCTTGACATCATTTCAAATCACTTCTCTAACTCTTCACCAACATCTAAGGATATTACATCTTTTGGTAACAAATCACCTCGTCATATTGATTTTTCAAATATTGACGAACAAGAGATTGGTAGCTTTGTTACCGATTTAGACGGTAAGGTTTATGAAATCATTGTAGAGATTCCAGACTCTCAAACATGTTATCGTTGGATTAATCCATCTATTAAAGATGCGTACCTCAAAGAAACTGAAATTCTTTTTGGAGACGAATCACAATATGCTTGGGATGATGTAAAATATACTGATCTTGACGTGGAAGATGATATTTTAACTAAATTAGAAGCTATTTTTAAAAAGCTCCCATTTGATCCAGATGTTCTTTTTCCTTTAGATTTAGATGATGAAACATTTATTCGTTTGTCTAAAATGGCCCATGAAAGAAACATCACTCTTAATATGATGGTGGTTGAAATCCTTTCAAAAATTATTGCAACACACAAATTGGAAGACCATCAAGTTAAAACTCCAAAAAAGAATGTTTATTCAACCTTTTAATATATTTTAAAAATTAAATAATAAAAATCCACATTGTTTTTCTCTGTGGATTTTTTTATGAACCCTAGATTTATTCTTTTATTTTGATAAAATCATCATATAGGATATTATTTACATGAAATTTTTTTATAAAGACAAGCTATTAGATGACCAGAAAGACATCATTAACGAACTTTTAGTTACTGGATGTGAATTTTCTAATATACTTTATGAAAAAATTAAACCAGTGCTTAAAAACATTAGAATTGGATGTTTTGAGGGTAAGGTTGGAAACATAACTAAACAACGTTACATTTTGTTGATACCAACAGCCAATAATGACTATACTTACTTTTCTATTCAGGGTGAACGAAATCTATCTAAATATTCATACCAGACATTACAAAATGAAATGAAAGTAGATAATTTATCTCTTAGATTAGTAGATGACTATAATGAAGTTATAAATAAAATAAATAAAGTTACACACATTAAAGCAACAAATATTCTAAATTCATTTTATCACATAGAAACTAACACTACCTCTGTTGATAAACATAACAATAAATACAATATTCAAATAATTTCTAATACTGACTCAACAATAGGTGAAGACCTATATGTAGATGAACTTTTACTATTTGATGGAAATAAGAAAATTGGATACTTAAAGGCTAAATATACTACAGATGAATATAGCAAACTTTATAATGTTGATATAACAAGTTCAGCCAAAATATTTATAAACAAAGCAACTGTTGATTATTCTAAACTAAGTGATGAATATAAGAATAGAGGATTAGGTTATGTCATGTATTTCCATATGGCACAACACCTAAATAATAAAGGTATACAATTTAGACAGTCTACCATTTGTTCTCATGCTGCTCAATTACTATGGGATGGTATAAATACTAACCTTATTGATTATGTTACTAATTCAAAAATTAAAGTAAGTAATGGATTTAAGAATATATCTTTCTTATCCATAGGTCATGATTGTATTCTTGAATTTAAAAACAATAAACCAATAGTTAGTAAAGCTAATAAAAACACAAATACAAAATTCTAATTTACATTATAATCACCATGAAACCTATATCAAAAACAACATTGAAATCTAAAGTAAAAGAAGAATTTGAAAAATTCTTAGCAAAAAATGAATATGGGATATATACAGACCCTTATTTTAGAAACTCTTATTCAATAAGAAAAAATAAACCTACAGAAAAAATACAAACATACTATATTGATGATGTCCTTTCATCTAATTTAGAATCCATATTGACACCAAATGTTATTTTTCAATTTATTTCAGAACAACTTCAGGTAAACAATGGAGAAATTGCCTTATTTCAGTGTATTAGGAAAAGTCCACCACCAAGTGCATCAGATTATAATAAACATATCACTAGTATTCTAAAAACACTTAACCCATATAAGAAACAATTATTTAAATATGTTTCTAGAAACACATTTTTAGAAAATTCTTGGGGTATGATAGCCGAGACATTTAATATTATTGACGATATTGAAAAAAGAACAGCCATCATTGAAGTGATGACTACCACAAAAAAGTTTAGAGATTTAGATGTGCAAAAAAATATTTACAATCTTGTCCAGGTTAGTTTTAAAAACCCTCAATATTTTGATAAATATTTTGATAGAATTAAAAAAATTGAACCCAATACTAGTGTGCTTGATTTTGTTTCAACACCTGGCATTATCATTTTTGGGTTTTCTTCAGATAAACTTATTGGAGCTAATTTAAATACAAAAATAAATAGTTTCCAGATTACTTCACAAATTGAATCCATACCTTTACTTATAAAAGAAAAATTTAATACTGACTTAAATATTATTAGTAGTAATCTTACTAAAGTAAAAAATGAATTTCAATTACACATTATTTGTCCTCAAGAATTAGTTCCTTTAAACAGGTTTGTTTTTGAAGAATTTATTAATAAAATTATTAAATTTAATTCAGTTGATGAATTAAATAATTTTAAAACCAATGAATTAGATCTATTCATTAAGGAATCCAAGATTAAATATCTTTACAATTCAATGCAAGACAATATGGCTACCAATATTGAACTCAAAGTAAAAAAGAATAAAATTTAATTTCTTAATAATTATTATTATTTCTCATTACTTGATTGATAACCATGAGTAATGACTGTTCCATTTGTGGTGGTTTAGATAAAAACTTAAACCCAACTTGTGACCAAACATATTCTACTCTCTTCTCTCTCAATGCTATAGGTATAAGAAATTTACGAGCAGGACTAATCTGACATACTTTTACAGGAACAATAAAATGATTATTCATTTTTAATGGTAAATTAATTTCTGCATTCCTATATATTAGATTCTTACTTATACTTTCCATAGGGGCATTTATTAATACTGAGATTCCCCCCTCACTAATATTTAATGCCAATAAATTAGAAAGCCTTTCTTTATTTACATCTAAAGTTAGCGATAATTGATAGTCTGCATATAACCCAACTCTATGCATGCTTCTCCTTTGTCGCCGCTCCATACTATATGGACCAGATATGCTTATTACTATATAATTTTTAATTAAACTTACTTTTCTAACAAAGCATTCTGCATATATTTTTATACCATGTAAACTAAAATCAATCTTTAATATTCCATTTGTTTTAATTAAATCAATATTTATATTATTCGAATTTTCAAACTTTAACTCTAAATCTTCATTTTCTGTTAAGACTATTGTCGATGCGAAACTATACAAGTCTAATTTTGACTCATCTAACATTAACACATTACATATTGTATGTTCTTCGCTAGCAGTAATTAAATAGTTTAATCTTTCTATTTCTGAATGTATATAAAAATCATCTTCTCCTCTTATTAATTTTTTATTAAAAATATCTTTCATTATTTCCACCTTTTTCTTTATCTATTATTTAGATTTAAAAGAAAAATATATAAAAATCAACTTTAATTTAATCTAAAACTATTTATTTTCTCTTTTCCTTCAACTTGAATTCCATTCATGTTCTTACCTAAAAATATTTCTCTAAATGAAATATAAAGTATAGAACAAGTTATTGGATATAGCATCAATACCAATATAGGAAAATATACACTTATTAAAAAAAAACCTATTAAAACTCCTACGATAAATAAAAAACTACTACCACCATTTATTTTGTATGCTAATCTACAATTATAAACCACACTTCGTTTATTTATAGAATTGAATGTTTTACTAAACAAATGAGTGAACATCTGAAACCCAAACCCGGATATTGACATAAAACCTAAGGCATACATCCAAAAAACATCCGATACTAAATTAACTTTAATTACATTTAATTTTGGAATAACGTATATAGATAATATACTAAATAATATAAAGGCAAAACAATAAAATATTAATTTAAAATAAATTTGCAATAAAAATCCATCAACTGAATTAATTAAAATTCTTATTATTCCAACTACACTCATCTTTTTTTCATCAGAATATGCTAAAAGCTCTATCCCAAATAGAAAAAACCATAGCCCAACAAATGATTTAAAAAATATATTTATTGGGAGTAAAGATGATAAAGATAATGAAAAAATTAAAAAAATCCAAATTAATGGAGTTCTAATTATTAACTCTAATGATTGCATAAGCCATCTAAAAACAAAGCCCGACTTAACAATTTCTGGTTCTACTTCTACTTGCATATTCTCTCTTATTTTTATTATTATGTATATATGTATCTATAAAAATAATAAAAACACAATACCCTTTTGTTAAAAAAGTGTTATAATTAAAAAATATTTGAAAGATTACCAATAAATATGTTTAAAAAAACAAAAAATTACGCAGCTAAAGACCAACCACAAAAAATATTTGACCCTGCAAGATTATATAGTTATTCTCTTTGGATGTTATCTCGTAGAGATTATACAATTTTTGAGCTTAGTCAGAAAATGAAAAAATACCAACCTGATGATTCAATAATTTTAACAACCGTTGAAAAATTAATTTCACTTGGCTACCTAAATGATGAACGACGAGCTACCAATATTATTAATTCTTACATTAAAAAAGAATCATCACATAAAATTAAAAGAAGATTATCTGAGAAGGGTGTAAGTAAAGAATTAATTGAGGAAGTCATTAATGAATGTATTAATGATGATATAGAATTGGAAATGGCGAAGAATAATCTTTTGAAAAAATTTAAAATTTATGATGCAGAGAAGAAACAAAAGTATTGTTCATTTTTGGCATCTCGTGGCTATGGATGGAATATAATTTCTAAATCTATTGCATTTTTAAAAGAAGAATTATTAAATCAAGAAGATTAAATTATTACTTAATTATTTTTTACAAACTTATTTATGATTCTTTTTTTATGTAAAAACAACAAGAATAATCCAAAAAATATCCATACTGAGTAAGATGTAATAGATAAAAAACAAAACAATATTTGAGTTATATTTCCATAATCTTTCATTGCATTTGAATCAAAAATAATGAGAAAATAATCACCTTTATAAACACCAACAGTAAATGTAATAAAAATCCCTGTAAAATTTCCCGACATTCCATATATTGGGAATTTTCTATTTTCTTTCTTACTAAAGAAAACCTTTGATTCATTAAGGAACCCCTTAAATTTATCTTTATCCTCTATCAACCCAACAAACTTATCATCAATTTCATTTAGATTTTCATCTAAAAAAATACAAGTTTTGTCTTTACAAAAAATATCCTCACTATCTTTATATGCATTAGAAATAAAAGTTTCCATTCTTTCATTTTTTGTATACTTTAAAGAAATCATAGGAAGTGATAAATGAAAAACTACTGTTGTTAAAACAATTGACCAACTTATTAATGCAACAAATACACGGTCTATTGTCCTTGTTTTTTTATAAATAACTAATCCAATAAGCACTAAACTAAAAAATAAGAAGAAAGATAGTCTGGTATATTGTGGGTTTATTTCATGTATCCCCCCCCTCATAAACGAATTAAAAATTCCAGTGCTAACCATAAATGGATGAATCACTCTATCCATTAATTCATATATTTTAAAATCATATATCTTCAAATAAAAAGAAACATATAATATTAATGCAAAAACAACTGGAGTTATTGTTCTTTTAAAAACCATCCATATTGTCAGCAACAAACCAACTGTAATCATTCTTGATTGTATTAATGATGTGTCACCAACCAACTCTAATAATATTTTTTTATCAAAAAAAATTCCAGTATAAAAGCTACTAATTACACTTTCCCATACTAAAAAAACTTTCAATATAATAAAAATTATAAAAACAAATACAGATATATTTAATATATTCTTTTTAAAATATAGATTTATTTTTGTCATTTTAATTTTTTAATAAATATTTTCTACTCTATTTTGTGCCCAAGCTAAAGCCTTTTGTATTCTTTCTACAACCATGCTATTTGCCTCATCAAAAGTTACCCACTTATATTCATCATGTTCTGGCAATCCCAATAAAGGACTAATTCCCATAACTACTTTTGTTTTGGTTGTTTCTGCAATAAAATAAAAAACTATTTTCCTATTTTTCCCAAAACTTTCAGTTTCATAATATGTTTTACCCCAATTAAATTGTAAATCATCAATGCCTGTTTCCTCAATAACCTCTCTAATAGCTGTCTCTAATTTGTTTTCATTTCCTTCAATACCACCTTTTGGAAAATCCCAAAAATTATAAGACTTCATTAGTAATACTTTATTTTGGCCTTCACTCTTATTTATTATAATCACTCCTGATGAATGTCCTTTTCTCATCTTTAATCCTTAAAATTTTTTAAATTATAAAACAAAATTATTAAAATAGCAAAGAATATAATTTGATAAGCATATTGATTTAAATAGCTTAAAAATACAATAACATGCAAGCACAAAATACACTATATTTATTAATAAAATTACCATTTTTATAAAAACAATAAACATATGATAAAAAACCTAAAAAAACTCAAAACTAGAATTTACCCCGTTACTATATATAAAAAAAATAGTTCTGTAACTCTTTTTTGAGTTTTAATATGTCAAGTATTAATAAATTATTAATTTAATTTGTTAATTTATTAATTTAGATAAAAAATCAAATATAATTTATATTATAAAATATATAAAAGTAACAGCTATAATGTTTGACTTTAGATTGCATTATAATATAATGAGCCATTACAAAAAATAAAATAATATTTAAAATATTAAAAATAGGAATAGAATAATGACACCCTTTACAGCAAATCAAAACAGTTTAACAATTCATGTTAGAGTTACAAAAAAATGTAATGCAGACTGTAGCTATTGTTCATCATATGAAAATCATTCAAATGACTTAATGTCTTTAGTAGATTTAGAAAAAAGTATGATTTTTATTAAAAAGAAAATTCTAGAATTAAACCTAGGTGGAACTAGAGAGATGATAGCTATTCAATATATTGGTGGTGAGATGCTAAGTGTTCCTGAAGACTATTTAAAACACTTTTCAGATACAATAAAAGATAATTTATCTCCACTTTTTAAAAATTTTATACATGGTGCTCAAAGTAATTTGATTGGTTCAACTAGAAAAATAAATAAATTATTTGATACCTTTGATGGCAATGTTGGAACAAGTTTTGATTCTTTTACTGAACAAAGAACTGTAAAATCAAATCCTAAAATTTATAAATCCATATTCCTTAAAAACGTTAATCATGTTAAAAAATATTTTGGCAAAAACATTTCTGGCATTATAGTTATTGATGAAAAAATGGCTCCATTCGTTGAGGAAGAAATTGAAATTGCAAATAAAAATAAGAGGCATCTTGTCTTAAGACCAGTTTTTGATGGTGGAAGTCCTGTTCAAAAACTAACAATCCCAGAGTTAGAAACCATCTATGAAAAACTTTTTGATAATTGGATTTTAAAACAAAACATTATTATAGAACCATTTTATTCTTATCTTCAAAAAAGAATAAACAATCTAAAAAAAGAAGACACTTCACAATATTCAGGTTGCCCATCACAACATAATTGTGCTAATGTTTCTATGGATTTTGAACCTGATGGTTCACTTTATATTTGTCAGGATATGGCAGATTCTAAAACATTAAAATTAGGTAATGCCTTAACTAATGAATTTGATTATGAGTTATTTAATAAAATAAAGGATAGAAGCAATCATTTAAACTCAGACTGTTTATCATGTGATTACTTTAAGGAGTGTCAAGGTGGCTGTATGAAAGAAGCTATAGAACAAACAGCAGATAATGATATGTATGGAAAAACACTTTATTGCTCAATTTGGAAAAGTATTTTTAGAAAAATTGATTTAACAATAGAAAATAACGATATTAAAACAATTGAAATTTGGTTAAATAAAATTTCAAAATACTAAATATATGTTTGCGATTCTTTATTTTTCAAATTAACAAAGTGCTTCATTATTGTCATAGCTGGAATATTACTTGACTCCTTAGCAATATCTAAAGAACTTTTAAATTTCTCATCTAAAGCTAAAGGGTCTAATCCCTTTAATAATAAAATTTGAATTATACCTAATGTATTTGAAGATAATTTACTTGCCGCAAAATGCAATAAGTTTTTACCAGCACTTGTCGTGAAATTAAATTGAAAATCTTTATTTTCTTTAACAAAGTCTTTTAACTCATTTATTTTTTGTTGCTCAATAATACTTATTAATAAATTTTCTTTTTCCATACAATTCCTTTTTTTGCGATTATAATACTACTTTTATAATAAAGTCAAAGACTTTTCATATTAAGTATTATCTATCTTTTTAAATTTTTTTTCAAAATAATGAAACGTTTCATTATTTTTTACAGATAAGACACTATCTTGTATTGGATTTTTATCAAATTTTGTTTTTCCCAAATTTGGGAAAGTTACTAAATAATCACTAATAAAACTTAAAAAATCTTTAATATTCCATGGGCAATTATTTCCATTTTGTTTTTCAAAATCAAACCATGCAGTGCTTCCTATTTGAGCACAAACATAATTAAAATCACAATCTACACAAAATTTTTTTCTTAATAATTTTGACATTATATTCTTAGAAGATTTATTTGAGAAAATATTTATTTCATTTATATTTTTTGTCGTTAGATTTTGTTTTTCCAATCTTTGTAATAACGGAGTTAGATTACTAACTAAGCCTGATTGTGCTAAAGAAACATTTCCAATACTATCTATATATATATTTTCTTCTAAACTGTTCCCTATTTCTTTAATTAAATTAGCATTATCTATCCCTTTTAAAGCAAATGCCCTTGCTAAAAATGGTATAAAATTAATTTCATACTTATGATCTGAAGCATTAATTATTAATAATTCCTTTAGCCAAGAAAACATACTTTCACTATATTTTTCCCACATAGAACTAGTTTGATTGTTCATTACCCAATTCATTTCAACATGAGTAAATCCATATTCCAATACCCATTGATGAAATTCTTTTGGTGTCATTGTTAGCATATCATTACCAAGATTTAATGTCACCTCAGTCATTCCACATTTACTTTTAAAATACATAATATTATTAATATATGTAGATTTAAACTTATCTGTTAAACTCATTTTTTTTGGATCAAATACCACTTGAATAAAAAATGGCATCTTATATAGCAATGATATTTCAAAAAACTTATCCATTTTTTCTTTAATATTTTTTTCCTTACCTATTGCCGATGCAGTAATAAATGTTACTGTTTTATGCATTAATTCTTTTGGAATCATTTTAGAACAATATTCCATGTATTTATGCATTTCATCTTCAGACATTAAAAAGTGGTCCCCCTGTCCAAGAAATAATCCTATTGATTCTATTTCGGTAGTTAATGATTTTTCTTTTAAAAACCCATGCACTGATGATACCTTTTCTTTTAAAAAACCCCAATCAATACTTGATTTTGACATTCTTTCTAAAGAAGAAAGTGCACATCCAGAACAATTTCCACCACAACGCAACATTGTTTCTAATGAAATTTGAATATTTTTACCCATTTTAAAGCCCTTTAATTATGTTTCATAATATGCTTTTCTTTAAATAAAGCAAGCCCCAAAATTTGACAAAAAAACTATTTTCAGTATTCTTTTTATATGAAAAAATTTAAATCAATAGAATTATTTGCTGGTTGTGGTGGTTTGGCTCTTGGAATGGAAAAGGCAGGGTTTAAACCATTATTACTTAATGAATTAGATTCTAATGCCTGTAAAACACTAACACAAAACAGACCCAATTGGAATGTTGTTAAAAAAGACATTCACGAATTAGATGTCTCAAGTTTAAAAAATAATGTTGATTTTGTAACTGGTGGCTTTCCATGTCAAGCATTTTCTCATAGTGGTAAAAGACTTGGATTCCAAGATACAAGAGGAACTCTTTTTTATGAATTTGCAAGAATTATTGACTCAACTCAACCTTCTTGTTTTCTTGCTGAGAATGTTAAAGGTCTATTAACACATGATGGTGGTAATACTTTAAGGGTTATAATTAATGTATTTTCTCAGTTAGGGTATCATGTATTTACACCACTATTATTAAATGCAAATAATTATGATGTTGCACAAAAAAGAGAACGAATTTTTATTTTTGCTGTTAAAGCAAAGCTAAAAAACAAATTTAATTTTGATGCACCAAAGCAAGCATCATCACCAAATTTAAGAGATGTTTTATTTGCTGGTGATTTTTACTCTCAAGATGTTTCTTTAATTCCTTCTGTCTGTGGAAGCTATTCTGAAGAAAAGACAAAACTATTTAAAATGATTCAACCTGGAAAAAACTGGAAATCTTTGCCAGAAAATCTACAACGTGAGTATCTAGGAAATATGTTTTTTTCTGAAGGTGGGAAAACCGGAATATTGAAAAAACTATCATTTGATGAACCTAGTGTTACCTTATTAACTAGTCCTAGTCAAAAACAAACCGAACGTTGTCATCCTACAGAATGTAGACCACTTAATGTAAGAGAGTATGCAAGAATTCAAAGCTTTTCTGATGAATGGAGTTTTAGTGGTAGCACATCTTCTCAATACAAACAAATTGGTAATGCAGTTCCAGTAATGTTGGCATATCATGTTGGTAAAAAAATAATTAATCAAATGTATGATATTTTATGATTAATAAATTTTTATTTTTTGTAACTTTGGTTTTTTCAACTAATGTTTTTGCTGGTGCCCAACAATATGAAAAACTAAAAGAAGAGACTAAACAAATGATGTCTCAAAATATTAGTGATGTTGCACCAAACATTAATAGTTTTTCTTCAGATATTGAAAAATCAATTTGGATTAAAAAACAAAGCGATAATCTTAAAAAAAGAGTTCCTGATGAATCATTTCGTAATGAATTATTAACAAGCATTCATTACGAAGCTACTAGATCTGGATTAGACCCAGAATTAATTCTTGGTTTAATCCAGGTAGAAAGTGGTTTTAAAAAATATGCAATTAGTTCAGTTGGAGCTAAAGGGTTTATGCAAGTAATGCCTTTTTGGGTTGACATTATTGGAGAAAAGACACATAATCTATTTTATCTTCGGACAAACTTACGATATGGCTGCACTATTCTACGATATTATCTTAATATTGAAAAAGGTGATATGTTTAGAGCGCTAGGAAGGTATAACGGAAGTCTTGGACAATCAAAATATCCAAACGCTGTTGTTTTAGCAATGAAGAATTACCATTAATAAAAAATAAATGAACAATAATAACAAATATTTAATTGGTTTATTATTAACACTAATAAGCATACCATCATTTTCTCAAGGTGTCATATTTAAATGTATTGATGCTGATGGTAATATTTCATATTTAAATGATAAATCATCGGGAAAATGCAATAAAACAAACTTAGCACAAGTTGATAAGGGAACAATAATTAACAAGCCATCAACAAAGGATAATAGCTCTGAAAATAAAAGTAGTTCTGAACTAATTAATAAGGTGCCTAGTGATGAACAGATTTTGAGAGATCAAAAAAGATTTATTATTCTAAATGGTGAACTTTCTCAAGAAAAAACCCAACTAAAATCTATTACTGATATGTTAATGAATGTTAATAATAGTAAAGATAAAAAACAAATTGAACAACTTAAACAAATGGAAGATGTTCATAAAAGAAATATATTAGCTTTAGAAAAGGAATTAGGTGTTAATTCTAAAATAGTATCAACAATAACTCCAGATTCTTCTGTTCAACTAATTGACAATCCTAAAGTTTTAAATTTTAACAATCCTCCAATTGCTTTGCCTGATATGCTACCAAAGAAAACTATTTCATTACCACAAAATTTGGAAACAAAATTAGTTGTCAAACCAGAACCTGTTATTCCTGCACCTCTTCCTAGAATATTAATGGAAAAGCCATTAATTACTAACAAATCTATTATTATTCCAGTAGCGCCTATTGTTGAACCCATTATTACTAGAGAAATAATGGAAAAACCATTAATAACAAATAAGTCAATAACTAAAAAAATTAAAGTAAACTAATTATTTCACAATTAGAAAACCTCATCTAATTATAACTGTTGACCTTCCTTTATTTTCTTGATAAAATTCAACAAATTTTAAAAATGGATATAATATGAAAAACCTTTCTCTTAAAGATACTCAACAATTACTAAAGGAAACTAATTATTTCAGAAAAGCAGAGGAATCTAACCTTGACACACTCCAAGAATCTTTTCATGAAATCCAAAAATCTATTGAAACATCACTAGAAAAACTTCAAGCCTTAAAAGAAAAAGAAAGCACTCTTCAAAATAAATTATTTCTTATGCAAAAAGATTTAGTTAAAGAAAATTTAAATGTTAACGGAATTAAAAAACTCTTTTCTAATACTAATTTTGTTAAAAAGATACAGGAAATTAAAGAGGTCTTAGATGGAACGGCTTTAGATAAACAATGGATTGAAGAACACTATTTAAAATATAAAGCATCTTGTATTAAAGCCGGTGAAGAAATTAAATCTAAGGAAGAATTTAAAAAAATTGCTGATAGCCTTAAAAATGTGGAAGATACTGTTAGCAACATTCAATTTGGAGAGCTTTTCGCTAAAGCTAGTAAAGAAGCAAAAAAGGTTGGTAAATTTGTCCAAGAAGCCTTTTCTACAACAATATCAAGTCAGTCTGATTCTGAGCCGTTAGACATTGAAGCTCCAACAAGTAAAAAAGAAGGATTAATTCTTTGGCTAAAAAACTCTAACATAGTATATTCTGATGAAAAAGTTTTAGAGTTATACCAAGAATATAATTCTTATTTAAGTAAATTTTTTGATAATGAAGTGCCAACTGAACTAATTTATTCATATAAGGGTGGTGCTTTTAAACAAGCATTAAAAAAACAATTAAGCTAATTCTTTAGTTGTCCTGGTAAAAGCCGTAAGTCACCGAACTTCAGTTCGGTGTGATTCACAATTATAGCTTGTGTTAATAATAAAATATTAAATTTTCATTTTACCTTTTTTGGTTTTATGCACACCCGAATCCACACTATCAAACATATCGTTTACATTTTCTAATTCGCTTTCATCTTTTTCAGGTAGGTCATGTGCAAGTTTACCTGCCAACAACATAGATTTAGATGTGTAATCTTGAGCCATATCTTCTGGTGTTTTCCCATCAAGATTAGCAATTGATGTATCTGCTCCTGCAGCAAGAAGTAATTTACCAATCTCTATATCATCTTGTGACATATCTGATTTAGAAACATTATGATGTAATGCTGTATTTCCAAGTCCATCTCTTTCATTAACCTTAATAGCATAATGTCCCAATAATATTTCAACAGCCTTTAAGTCTGATTTGATTGTAGAATAAATTAATGCTGTTTGTGGTGTTTCTTTTTCTGTTTTTGGAACACTCCATTCTAATATACATCTATTTGATATAAACAGTTGTAAAAAAATGTATTTTTGATTACTTAATGCAAACCAAAAAGCATCTTCGAAATTTGTGGTTGGCTTATATGAAACTCTAGCTCCAGACTTTAATAGATATGATGCAAGATCTGAATTGTTATTTTGCATGCAAGCTATAAGAGGGGTTATATGTTCCTCATGACAATTAATTGGAGCACCAGTCTTTAACATTTTTTTAATATTTGGCTTATCATTTCCAATACAAAAATCAATCAACTCCTTACCTAAAGATTCTATTCTTTTATGATCTTCTGTTGCCCTAGTTAAATATATATTTAAATTGCTCCAATTTTCCATTATTTACTTTTTTATTTTTATTAGTTTTATAATTATTAACAATTTTTTTTATTGTGTCAATTAACCTTGACTTTTTTAGTCTTTTTTTATATAAATAATAACATATTAAAAAGGAACAATAATGGTTAAAGAATTAGGAACTAATGAAATTAATGAAACTACTCTTACTAAAGAGATAAAAGACGACATTGAAAGATTAATTACTACAAAAAATGGAATTAAAATGACTCAAGATCAACTCAATGATGATATGGAGGCTATTGCTAAAAAAATTGGCATTAAAAAAGGTGTTCTTTTAGGTAGAATTAATTGTATTATAAAAGAACAGGGTAGTGGTGGTGAAGTTCTAAGTAAATCTAAAGATATTGAATTTGTTGAAAAATACTTTAATATTGAATAATTAAAATAATTAGATGCATGAGTTTTTCATGTGTCTAATTTTGATAGGAAATATTTTACCAATAAAAAATTAAAATGTCTCAATTTTTACAACCCAAATTTAGATTTGGACTCTTTATTGTTGATAACAATAAGGCTCAATTCTATAAGAATCAAGTTCAAAATAACAACTCTTCTCATCTTTATGTAATTTGTCATGCAGATACATATGAAATAAAAGAAGATGGGTCTATTGTTTTTTTTCAAACACTTAAAAGTGAAGATGATAAAAGATTCAAAATACCTATATTATCTTATCCTAATGGAAAATGGGAAGCTTGTGTTTTATTAGATGACACTAATACTTTTCCTGTTTTTACTGGAAATTCCAATAACATCTCCATGCAAGGGAATAATGAAGAAAACTCACAAAACAATCAATCTTCTGATTATGATTCAAACCAACTAAATGAATATGCTTATAATAATGAAAATAAAACTACCTTAAATAGCAATCATAATCAAAGCTCACAATTTATTCATAATTCAAATCAACCCAATGTTGGGATTCCAGGAATAAACACCAATAACCCTCAAGAATTTAAGAAACAAAAAGATGAATGGCTTGAAAATGAGATAAAAATATATGATAAAGAAATAGATTTTTTTAGAGTATCAAAATTCTTAGTTTCTATTTCTAAAAAATATCAAACTAAAAACTTTAAGATAACGGAAAGTGATATTGTTTGGGCATCTTCAAAACTCATTAGAAATAAAGTTGTTATGAGTAGAAAATTTGCTGATAAAAACATCCAAAAAATTCTAGCACTTATGCTCCCAGATATAATGAAAAGACAATGGGATGGCAAAATGGCACCAATTCTTCAAATTCTTCAAGAAAAAGAAGAGACTAAAAACATTACAGCTATTGACTTAGCTGTTTGGATGGTTCAAAATAACTACTAATTAAATGTCTTATTTTAATAACATTATAATATAGGAAGAAAAATGACACCAATAGTTAAAACAAAAGAAGATATTGATAAAAAAATTCAAATGGAATTTGAACATTTAGTTTATTTTGAATTTAAAAACAAAAAAGATGCCATGAAAGAAGCTAAAGAGATTATTGAATCTCAATATAAAGCTGTTATTAACAAACTAATTGAAGAAGGTAAATACTAATGTATTTTTTAGCTACAGTCTTTATTGGGTGGAATATTTTAAATTTATTTCTTGCTTTTATTGAATATTTATTTGAAATGACACCAAATAGTTTAAGTGATGTAATTTTCATATATATATTTGTTGGCTATTTAGTTATGATGATATATAAAGTTAAATCACCGCTAGTAAAAAATAATGAAAATCCATTTACTTCTTTTAAAAGTCTTGAATTTAAGTTATTTTTTAAAGATATTTATTTTGCATTGTGGTGGCCTTACTACATTATTAAAAAACAATAGAATAACTATTGCTAATTGTTAAAATATGTTATAATTCTATATAGTTAATAAATACTTGGAGAAACGATTGGAAAATTTACATTTAATAAATGATCAAATTAAGGCATATAAGGTTATGCTTTTAGATGAAGATGGTAATAAACTTGGTGAAATTCCATTTAGAGAAGCACTAAAAAATGCTTATGAGCAAGGGCTTGATTTAATGCAAGTTGGATTAAACAAAGATGTTGCTATTTGTAAAATATTAAATTATGAATCCTGGCTCTATCATGAGCAAAAGAAAAAACAAAAGCAAGACTTTAAAAATAGAAGTCAAGAAATGAAAAGCATGAGCTTTAGACCTGTTATTGGTGATAATGACTTTAATTTAAAGGTTAAAAAAGTTAATGAATTCCTTGAAGATAATCACAAGGTTAAAGTTACCATTAAATTCAAAAGCTTTCGTGAAACAACCATGCAAGATTTAACTAAAGTTTTTATTGATAAGCTATTATCAAGTGTTGGTGAATTTGGTGAATTAGATGGTCGTGTTGGACAAGGTGGTAGAGATATGACATTTATTCTTAAACCATCTAGAAAACCAACTCCATCTGCTAAAATTAAACCTTAACTGAATAAATGATAAACCCGCATTTTGCGGGTTTATCATTTATATTTTTTTATTATTTAAAATAAAATAGGCTTTACTTCTACGTTCACTTTAATCCTTTGTCCTCTTGGCCTTTCATTGGCTAAATAACTCAGATTATTACCGTTATAAACGTAATTTATTTTATATCCACTTAAAACCTGAACAAAATTATCCTCGTATGCACAAGTTCTAACCTTCCTTGATGTTTCTTGTGGTTCATATCTCGTATTATCATTGTTTTGATTGTTTGAATTCACCATATTATCTCCAATCAAAGCACCGGCTACAGCACCAACAGCAGTTGCTACAGTTTTCCCATTTCCACCACCGACTTGATTACCTAATATACCACCAGCTAGACCACCAAGAATTGTTCCACCATAATTTTTTTCATGTTGTTGAACCTGTGGTTTAACTATTTCCCTGACTATACTTTCATGACATACCTCTCTTGGCTCATTTACGCTACTGTATTGTGGCTCTACTGATTTAATTGTTCCAACATCATCATAGGCAAAAGCTGATGAACCAATGGCCGCAAATATAGCCAAGCATAATATTTTTATTTTCATATTCTATCCCTTATTAATAAATTTTAATATATAGCATATTATCCTCTATTGCAAGATATGTTGTTAATATTTTTGTTTTAAAAAAAACACACTATAATTAATAAAGGATAAAGAATATTCTTAATATGGATTAATTGAAATATGCAAAAAATACTACCATTTATAAACATCATTAAATTTAATGAATTAACCAAAAATGAAGTTCTTCAGATGTTTTTTACTGCTTGTAGTAAAAATGATTTAAGTTTAGTTGAATTTTTATTAACCGACACAAGAATTAAAAATGTCGATATTTCTTCTGATAATGAAAAAGGACTTAAATGTGCTTGCATTTTTGGTAGTATAGATGTTTTAAAATACTTGTTAAAGTCTCCAAATTTAAAAATCCATGCAAATATTCACTCTAACAACGATCAAGCATTTAAAGGTGCTACCATGATGGGTAAACTTCATGTTTTAGAATTTTTAATCTTTGATATGAATATTAAAAAAACTGAACATATAATTAACTATTTAAGTAAAAACAAAAATAAAGAAATTGAAAACATGTTTAATGAAAGAACATTAAACTCACAATTAAATTTTGATTTTTATAATAATACTCAATTGAGTGTTAATACTAATAAAAACAAGTTAAAATAGCTTAAACAATAATACTATTGCTTTTTTAAATTAGAAAAGCTATCATTATTCAATAATTTAGGCTTTAAAATGACACAAGACTTAGAATCAATTAACTTTTTTAAAAACAAAGAACTTACCTTATCTACATCACACCTGAAATAAATAATTTAGACTCAAATGTAGAAATAGAAAATATGAGCTATAAGTTATCAATCATTAATTCTAACGATTTTATATCTTTATTAGCCTCTTTTATAAATAATAAAGATATGTGGGGTGGAAAAATAAATACTCTTATTTCTTCTTCAATGACATCATTAATATATATGAGGAACAAAAAGGAATTAATATTAAACATTGATACAATTCGGGCACATTTAAAATTAAATAATCTTATTAAAACATTTGAAACAAGAACCGATTTACCTAATCATATCAGAATGGGGTTGCGAAGTTATTTAACATCATTACCAACCTACAATCAAAACATTAAAAAACAGAATAATACTGTAGAAGAACAGCACAGTTATATCGAAGCATCATTTTCTAATACATTAGTTTTTCTTAAAAAAATTGAAACTAATAATATTATCATGTTTGACAAAAATTGGGTTTCCCCTGATTTGTTTTTTTATGATGAAAAAATAAATATTAAACACAAGTATTTAAATATTGACAATATTAAAACTTCTTGGATATTTAATCCTACATTTATTGACATAATAGAGCACTTAAATTCTATTAATGATTTAGGTATTGTTACAATTTTTGACCTAATATTATCTTGTTCTAAAATTATTAAATTAAATAAAATTTCAAATATTGATATATTTATTCAAAATTTAATTACAGATTTTGATTCAATAGATAAAATATCATTACAAATACAAAAAATAGATTAACATACATTCATCTATTATTATTTCCTCATTTTAACTTTTACATTCTTTATTTTTGGTAGATTTGAAAAATACAAGTTGTTGTCATCTCCAAGATATAAATCAGAACCATTTAATTCCCTTGCCTTGTCACTTAACTTTTCCCCAATTTCACCCAAATCTCTATCCCAATATCCAACTCCATGACCGTTTCTTGTTAACCATAAATCATGACCAGCCCTGGAAGCCTCATAATCCTTACCACTTGAATATGCTGCATCTAAAAGTTTTTCATTATTTTCTTGAAAAGTTTTACATTCTAGACTAACTAAATCTAATATGTCTTGTGGTATTTTAATTACATCAAAAGTATTGTTATCATCTACATCTTCAGGTTCACTAGTCCATATTGCTGCAACAATATATGCTTTTGTAAATTCATCTTGTTTTTCGAAATTATTTTTGTTTTCTTGTATCATATTTTTCCTTATTATAATCTATTGTAAACAAATTAAAATTAAATTCAACAATATTTTTTTCTTTATTCACCATCAAAAATATATTTATAAAAAAGTTGTAATATTTTATAATAGTGTGATACAATTACAATATTGAAGCAAACAAATCTTATCTATTTTAATTTTTTTAAAAATAATGATTGACAAGTTTAAAATTTGGATGCATAATATAAACACTATACAAATTTAAAGGATTTTCGAAATGACACGCATGAACAGCTATTATTATGAACGAGAGGAATATATGAACCCGCAAGGTGTCTCATTTACTTTTGCTCGCTCAGAAAAAAGCAATCATGCAAAGGTTAATTTAAAATAAAAATAAATTAACTGATTTCTGAACTCAAGTAAATAAAAGGCACCGCAAGGTGCCTTTTTTCATTGGTAATCGTACCAAATGAAATATAAAAATTGTTCTTTAAAAATTAAATGAAAATATAAAAAAAGGATAGGTGGGTGAGTGGTTAAAACCATCAGACTGTAAATCTGACGCCGAAAGGCTACGCTGGTTCGAATCCAGCCCTATCCACCAAAAATGTTCGTGTCATCTAGTGGCTTAGGATACAACCCTTTCAAGGTTGTCACGCGGGTTCGAATCCCGTCATGAACTCCATTTATTTATGCTTGTCGGATTAGCGATCAAGTTGGAGAGTGGTAGCTGGCTGTAACCCAGTTCCCTTTGGGGTGAGTAGGTTCGAATCCTACCTGATCCACCAAACATAAGTAAATTTAAATCACATTATATTAGAAGTTAGATCGCTTGGCTTTCACCCAAGAGGAACGGTGGCAGTACCCGTATGTGATGCCAAAAGTTCATAAGTCCCTATAGTTTACGGTAGGATAGAACATATCCCTTTCAAGGATACAAATCCGGTTCGACCCCGGATAGGGACGCCAATTTAAAAACTACTACCATAGTTTAACGGTGAGAATATTGGGCCTTCACTCCAGCAATACGGGTTCGATTCCCGTACACGATACCAAATTTGTTAGTAGGCAACAACGTAATGTTCGGGGTGGTTTCCCTAGTGTTGCAGATAAGTCTGTTCGATTCAGATTATATAAGAACATTCTAACAATTAAATTTGGATGCTTAGTCCCGTAATGGTATCGGGGGGAGACTGTAAATCTCTTGTCTTTGACCTTCTCTGTTCGAATCGGAGAGCATCCACCAAATTTGCAAATATCTTCTAAAAGGTTAGGAAAATGGACTTTCAATCCATCAATGCTGGTTCGATTCCCGCTATTTGCTCCAAATTAATACTTCTTACATTTGATACAATTATGTAGGGTATTAAGTAGTAAGAAAGATAGTGGTAACTTACTTCATTCCACTCATGAAAAATAAAGGAGACAATCATGAATATAAAAGAGATGGTCAATAATAATAAAAAAGTAAATTTTGTAAAATATCATAATTTAGAATTATGGTATGTCACTGAATGCGGATTTGAATTCCCAATACCAATATCTCCATCTGAAACTGGCGATACACCTTTCCTTGCTCAAGATAAAGCAATGTTATTTATGCGATGGATTAAAAAGCATATTGATAATATTAATAAAGCCAAGGCTGAACAGAAATAAAAAAATGGCTCAATTAATCAAGCCCCTCTGAAACCTTGTTGAAAAACAAGTCGCTTGGTAGGGTTTGTTAAACCAAGCTGATAAACCTACACTTCCAAAGATAGCTTATGCTAGCTTTGGTTCTACTCAAAACAGAGGGGCTTGTCAATTAATGAGCCATTTTTATTTTAAATTGTCTTATCTTTTTGTATTATTCCTAATTCTAACAATTCATTTCTTAACTTATCAGATAAAATCCAATTTTTTTCTTTTCTGGCATCTTCTCTTCTTTTAATAAGATTTAATACTTCAGTAGATAAATCGCTTTCATCATTTATTACATTTTTATTTACTTTTAATTTCAAAACTTCACCAATCGCTTGAGCCAAAGAATTAAAATCACTACTATTCTTTTTACTTTTTAATAAAGAAAATAGTTTTGGGGTATTTAAATTGTCACTTAATATTTCAATTACTATTTTCTTAGCATGATTAATTTCATCTCTTATTATTTCTTTATCAAATCCTAAAGATATTAACTTAAATAATTCAAACCCTTCATCTAATATTGAATCACTCCAATCCAATGGTTTTTGCCAAAGAGTCCCTAATAAAGATAATTTTAGTATGTCTCCACCATAACCTAATTGTATTTTTTCAGTAATAATTAAAGCATCATACCAAGTAATATAATTACCTAAACTTTTAGACATTTTTATACCATTAGATAAAACTGAACCGTTATGCATCCATATTTTTGCTAATGGTTTTCCCCATATTGGTTCACTTTGCATTATTTCAGCTTGATGATGTGGAAATTTTAAATCCATACCACCACCATGAATATCTACATGCCCATTAAATATAGAACCAATCATTGCAGAGCATTCAATATGCCATCCAGGTCTACCCCATCCCCAAATAGAATTAAACCCAACTTCATTTTCTGGCATTGATTTCCACAACACAAAGTCACGAGCATCCTCTTTATGAGAATAGTCAACTCTAGCTAAACCATTTTCAGATTTTAAAAAGCCCTGCTTATGGTTTATTAACAAACTACCCTTATAGCTTTTTACCCTATATAAGACATCACCATTAGAAATATATGCAATATTTAAATCTATTAACTTTTTTATAAGTTGAAATATATCACTCAAATAATCACTTGCCTTTGGTTCAAATGGAATACTCAAACCTGTTTCTAACATTAATTTTCTTGTTTTTTCAGCATAAAAATCTGACAATTCAAACCAATTAACTTTAGACTTTTCGGCTTCATTAATTATTTTATCATCTATATCTGTAATATTTCTAACTAAATTTACTTTATAACCTAAACTTATAAATAAATTAGATAATAAATCAAAAATAACATATGACCTAGCATGACCAATATGAGCATCAGAATATGGTGTTATTCCGCAAGCATATATACTTATTGGTAAATCTTTATTTTTTGGTAAATTAAATATTTTCTTTTTGTGTAATAAAGAATCTAAAAAAACCAATTCTGTATCTTTCTTTTTCATAAAACCCCTAATTATTATTTATATAAGTAATCCTGCCCGATTTATTAAATCAGCAGAAACAACAATAAAAATAGTAGGTATAAGAAAAATTAGTCATATCTAATTATCTCTCGATAATATATGTATGTCAAAGGTAAATTACATAAAATAAGATTTATTTAATGTATTAGTGTTGTTGTATTTATTGATGCAAGCATAGAATCTATTTGTTTTTGTCTCGTTACACTTACATAAGGATAAACTTTAATCATTGAATCTAAATTTATTCTATCAAAAATATAATCTTCAACTGTTTTATTATCCTTATCAACTTCTTTTATATTTCCATTTTTTTGTAATAAATAAATCAACATATCCCACTTACCTAATGCTATTGCATAATGTAATGCTGTTTGACCATTAACATCTTTTTTATTTACATTGACACCCTCTGAAATCAACCAACTAATCACATCTTTATTTGCAGCATATAGCATGGCTGCATGCAATGGACTTCTTCCATTTTTAGTCTCTCGATTTAATAAACTTTCAAAATCTTTTTTATTTAATAATGATTTCATTGCAACTAAATATTCTATATTTTTCCCTGTTGACCCACTATATAGAATATTTTCCCCTGCATTATTAGAATTTATTAATTTCGCACCATTTTCTGATGCAAATTTTAACAATTGAATATCTTTATGAAAAGCAGATATATTTACAATTGTATTTCCATTATATAATTCATTATTTATACTTACCCCATTACTTATATACTCTTTTATTTTTAAATAATTTTTAGATTGAAAAGCAACCGATATACTTTGTGACAAACTTTTTTCTCTTAGTTTTATCTCATCTTCACTTTCCTGCTGAACAAATAAAACATCTTTATCCTGAATATCAACACCTTGCCTTAAATCAACAATAACTTCTTCTTTTTGTATCTTTTGTGTTTTATTTTCTAATTCAAAAACTTGTGAATATGCGGGTGAAGTCAAAAACAATACTAAATTAGTTGTAATTATAAAATTAAAAATTGGCTTTAACATAAAATTAAAATATTCCCTTCATAAATATTTCGTATCTTTGCTTTAAAGTATCTTTTGAAAGTTTAGATATCTTAATAAAATCTTTATTTTTTGAATAAACTCTACTAAACATTTCTTTTCTTAGTTCACGTAGAAAGTCTTGCATGATAATGATTGTATTTTCATCTTCACAAATTTCTTTTTCACTAAATCTTTGAGATTCAATATTTACACAAGAATCCACTAAGATATTAAATGATATATTTTCATCTAAAGTCATAGCATTCATTCCCAAAACTATACCTTCTCTAGCCGCCATTAAAGATTGGTCTATGAAAATATTGTTTGCAAAAAACTTATCTATAATTAGATAATTTTTTTTATTAATTTTACTATAGTTTTTAGAAAAACTTAATACTGAACCCATTAAATCTTCGTGATTTAAACTAATGTGATTAATTGCATTAATTAATTCTGTTAAATTTTCATTTATTGTTGTCATTTTTGTATCCATTTTATGTAAAATTACTATGTAAATGTTATGTTGTCAACATTTTTTACAATATTAAAAAAACCTACTAAATCTATTTTAAATAGAAATTAGTAGGTTTTACAATTACCAACTATTATTAAGGTTTTATTGCACCTGGAATAACCCTATATCTATTGGGCAATTTACCATTATAAACAACACTTGCTGATGGTGGTGGTGAAACATAAGGCAATGCCTTTCCATAAGATGTAATATTGAAATTATCACTAGCAGCATTATCTGCAATATTTGCAAAAACAGCACGCCTTGAAGCATATTGATTATATGCCTCATCAAAATCTATTTTTGCATTAGCAATTTTAATTTGATTTTGGGCATTTGCGGCACTTCCGACTGCTATTTCATTTTCATCCACAGCATATCTAGAAATTTTTCCTACTGTTGTTTTACCACTTACTATTGCTATATAATTCCTAGATAAAATATCTAAATTATCATATGCAACAACAAGACCCACTGAACTCTTCTCTAGAGCAGTTTTTACAATAGGATCACTATTTACATCTAACTCTCCAACCTTTTTACCTGACAATCCAGCTAGTCCGATACTATCATTTTCAGTTACATAATATGGATTTCCACTAGTTGTTCTACCTTCATAAAGAATAGCTGATTGATTTGTGTTACTGTTATAACGAGGAACCCTTGAACACTCACCACGAATTCTTTCATTTTCTTGAGAATTAGCTATTACTGCCCCTAATATACCACCAGCAATAGTCGTAGCAACCTTTCCATTACCACCACCCATTTGATTTCCAACATATGAACCTAATGCTCCTGAAACTCCAACCTTTAATCCACTTGTTCCTTGCACATCACAATTAACCTGGTCTGCTTGCTTTGTATTATTAGTTAATAAACCAACCAATGCACTTGCACCAAACATTCCCTTTAGTGCATTGTTATCATCTGCATGCGCGAGGCCACTAGACAAAGCTAAAAGTGATGCCAATGTTGCTGTCATTCCAATATTCATTACTTTTGATTTTAAGCCTGGGGCAAAATTTTTAAAAGTAGATTCATTTTCTACCATTTGTGCCAATACTTCTGCACTCATTTTATGTAATTTATTCATTTTATTCCCTAATATATACATATTTATTCTAAATCTTTTAATTTTAATTGCAAGAAGTAGATTATTTTTTATCAAAATAAAAAGATTTTAATTTTATTTCTTTTAGTATTTCTATTACTTCTTCTGTGATTTCATCTTCTGGTGACTTTATAATTACTTTTTCCAACTCACCAAAATGTCTACAGTATATTGTTTTTCCCTTGTCTGGACTTTCATATATGAACATATTAAACCTCTATTTAAAATAAGAAATATGTATAAAATCTCTTATTTTAATTTTATACATATTTTTAAAATAATCAAAAAAAGACCCAGATGGGTCTTTTCCTTTGAATACAAAATTTATACTAATCTATATTTAGTGCAATTATTTATTTTTAATGTAAGTGTGAACAACAATGTCTTTATATATTTCTTTCGTTTTATCATAAACACCTTCCAACATGGTTTTTGCAACCAATTCAAAATCTTCTCTGCTTCCATAAAAATCATATAATTTACTTCTAATATCTGCCTTAAAATCATCACTATCCTTTTGGCTCATTAAGTTTGAAAAACTTTCCTGAACATATTTACTTTCTGGTCTAAAATTTACTAATTTTTCTTTTCCAACTACTTGTTCTAACATTAAATATTCAAAGAAATTTGAAATTGGATAAACATATTTATCAAAATTTGGTTTACTCAACATTTCATCAACCAATGATAAAATAACACCCTTATATTGCTCTATTGTTAATTTATTTTCAACAAGAGCATGACCAGGTGGTAATAAAGCAACAGAAAAGTCAACATTATTGGCTAATTGTAATAAATATTTAACTTCTACTTTTCCTTCAGTAACTAATTGTGATGGAACTTCGATTAAAACTGGCAAATTTGTTAATCTATAGCTAATAACAACATCCATTAGTGCCTCATCCATCATTCCATCTTCATCAACCTTAAATACAAATCCTATTTCTTCAAGATTTTCTGGTGGAGTGGCATATTCTGTATCAGAAGATTTTTCATCTAAAACAATAGAATATGCTGACAATAGTTTTTCATTTTCTGGTTTAAATAACTCTTGTAACAACATGATTAATTCCTTTAATATTTAAATAACTATATTTCAACCTAACCTATTTGTAAGAGTTTAATCTAGAAATAGGCTTTAACTTATTTTTCTAATATAATTTAATTTATAAAATAAGTCAACAGAATAAATTAAACAACCCAACACCCTAAACTCTATTACACATTTAATTAATATTATTTGAAACAACCACAATTATTGACAAAATTATCTTTATATAAGATATTCTGTTTAACACAAAGGAACAATATGAAACACAATAAAATTTTATTATCTGCGATTCTACTAATAATCAGCTTAAACACATATGCTAGTGATGAGCTATATAACTGGAAATTTATTAAAAATACTGAAATTAAAGAATTAACTTTCAAAAATAAAAATCCATCAATAGATGAAGATTCTTTAAGAGAAATAATTTCAAGTAAATTTGTTTCAGAATTTTGTTCTAAAGAAAGTGAAGTTTTAAATCATATGGTAAAAGACATTGAAGCTGACTGTAAAATTTCAAAAATTTATGGACTTCATAAAACAGGTCTTTCTGTCGATGCGATTTGTTTACAAGATGATGATATAACAAAAATGAATTTAATCTTAAATATAAAAAATAAAGATTTGATTTCTGGTTTAGCCTTAGGTAATTCAACAACTGAAGATTTTAATGTAAAAACTATTTCTAATATAAGAGTTGAGAAATCTGGCAGTTGTTTAGAAAATTAAATTTATAATAACCCATAATGAAATCCAATTCACCAATTACATTTTCTGTAGAAAAAGGATTTAGATTCTTTGATAATGGTGTTTCTTTTTTTCATTATTTTATGATTCAATTTGAAGTTCCAAAAACATACATTAATAGTAAAACCTATTATTTTTCACTTACTGACGAACAAAACAATGAGTTATATTCAAAAAATATAATTATTGATTTAGTTAATAAAAGAATTATTACACCAAACTCTCATGAAGACCCATTAGTTGAGGATTCTAATAATTTTTATATATGCTTTCAAATAGATAGTGAAATATTAAGCACTATTAATAAACCATGTGTAGCATCTTTTTTAGAGGAAAGTATAAATAATTCTTTACCCCAAAACAAGAATATGACACCTATTGCTTCATATCATCTACCATCCCTTTCTATTATTTACGAAAAATATAATACTGAACACTATAGTTCAATTATTGATTCAACTAAAATAATGTCTAAAAAAGATTGTGCCCTAACCCTGCATCTTGGAGATAGTGATGGCATATATTCCGAACAGTATTTTTCATTAGAAAAAAATTCATTTTTTGACTTTAAAGAATATATTCAAAAGTATGAATATATTGGAGTTCAATGTTCATATGAAAATGAAAAACCAGAAATTGAAGAAAAACATATTATTGTTGGTCAAAAAGGTATTTTTTTAAGTGGTGTTTTATACAATGAAGATAACAAAATAATGCCTCCAATGCCTTTTATTACCAAATATCAAAAACATTATATTATTGATGATTTCATTCTTGTAAATAGCATAGATGAACTTATTTCTTACTACAAAAAGAATAATTTAAAGCCAAGATATTTTGAATCAAATCTTTATTTTTTATTACCATCTTACACTAAATTTCTAACATATAATCAAGATAAATTATATTCAATTAAAGAGTTAAATAAAAAAAATCATTTCTTATCAGATGTATGTAAAAATTGTATTAAAAACTTTAAATGTCTACAAGCTATCCCATCTGGATTAAGTTCAGAATTATTTAAAATTAATATAATGCTTGAAAACAATAGTGATTGCCCCATATTTAAATTATTAGACTAAAATCTAACAATCCAATCATTATCTAAAACATCAGTAATTATTACTTTACTAATACAATCTAATTTTTTAATTATGTTTCTTGGATAAACAAAGTTATCTATAGTTCCATTATTGTAATATATCGCTAAATTAACAGGGTAATTACTATCTTTAGTTGAAAGTAATCCATCTTTTATTGTATATGGACAATCTTCAGCTTTAAACTGGTCAAAATGAACCCATCTTTTTTCAGTTTTATTTAAATTCTTAAATTTTAATAGGAATAAATAATCTCTATTTTCATCATTTTCATTTTTTTTAAATTGAGCATTATAAAATGAATCTTCTTCATAATTTGAACCCTTTTGAAAACTTATTTTTTCTAATTCTGGTGATATAATATTTTCAAGAACAAATCTAGATTTTATGGCCATACCAAAATTTTTTATTGCTCCGTTTTCAATAACATATTTAGGAACAATTTGTGCATTTAATTCATTGGATGAAATAAGGCCATCATCTGTTAGTGTAATGTTCATCTTAAATGCAATTTTATTTAAACTATTTAAAACATAAATTAAACAACTATTTTTATTATTTACTCTTGTAGTTTTAATTATTTTCACATCAAAATTTTCATTTAAATCAAAAATTTTAGAATAAGAATCAAAACTGTTTTTTTCGTACTCCCAATATTCCGTTAATGTCATTCCATCTTCAATTAAAAAGTTTTCATCCACTAAATTAATTGGTAAATCACCACATAATATTAAATTTCTAATCCAATTATGAATAGTTTGATGCATATTAAAAGATTGTGTTGATTTTTTCATTAAAAAAGTATATAAGATTATAATTAAAAACACAAGTTGGGGATTTTATTATGTTTGAAAGAAAAGATAGCACTTTAGGTATTATGGATGATTTGCAGTTTGCAATTCATTCTTATGATGGTTGTTCAAAAGGTTGCCCTGGCTGTCTTGTTGATACTCATTTTAAAAATAAAAGATTTAAAAATATTTTAAGTAAAGAACAAATGGGAACTATTCATTCTAGAGTTAAAGAATATTATCAATGGACTCAAGAAAACCTAAATACAAAAGATACTGGTTATTTTGGTAAAAACGGATTTAAGGTTAATCATTTTAGCTATACTTTCAGATTTGGGAATCACAGTGAACTTCCATTGGAAGACTTACTTGAAATTAGCCAAACTATGGATGCAGGATTTAAAGTTTTTTCTACTGCACCTAATCCAGATGTTTCCAAATTTTATGAATTAACAAAACCAGAAAACAACCCTAGCAATAGCCGATTTTTTCTTGAAATAATTTATGACCCTATAGTAGATAGTGCTAACACACTTAGAGAAATGATTTTAGAAATGAGAAAACACGATATTTTAGGATATCCTGAAGTTCTAATTACTAGAAGACTTTTAGATGTATATGGTGACCCTAAAAAATTCGTTGATGAATGTGTTGCTCCAATTGGATTTATTGAAACTCAAATGCAATTTGGAAGATACAGCCCATCTAAAACAAGAAACTTTAATGTTAAACAAATGGTTCCTGTTGATGAGGAAATTTCATGGTTAGCTGGAGTTGCACATTGGATTTTACAATATAAACTTAACATTCATCCAATTCCAATAGCTGAATATGCTGTAACACTTTTAGATGAATATAAAGAATATAGTGCTATTCGTCCAGATGGTTCTTTAGATTTAGATATTGTAAATAGCATCCCAGAAGAACCATTTAATATGCAAATTGTTAAAGATAAAACTCGTGATATATTTTTAACTAGCATGTATATTGATCATAATTTAGATCTTTATTTATGGTCTGAATCAATGGGGCAACATGTTTTAGATAATAATTTTGGATTTCCTAAATTGGGAAACATTAGAGATACCCCCATTCATGAATTAGTAACAAATCCTAACGGACCATTGGAAAAAATGCTTCATCATAATATTTTACACTTAATGAAACATAAAAAATGTTCTGGATGTAAATATAAGAGCTTTTGTGCATCACATGCCATACCATTTTTTAGAAACTTTCAAGAAGATGATGGTGAGCACTGTTATGGATATTTACCTGTTATACGAGAGTTTCAAAAAGATCATGGTTTCTTACAAAACATGATTGATGGCTTTAAAAGACTGGAGTTTTAATATGAATGATAGACAATTTAGCAATGAATTACAGATTGAAATTGATGATGTTTATTCTTGTCCCGGTCACTGTCCTGGGTGTGTTTTATCAACACTTGAAAGAAGAACTGAAAAACCTGACATGATTAATGAAACTCTTGTTAGAACAATAAATAAATTAAAAAATTACATACCTAAATTAAAAAATCTAGATAAAGTAAATTTAACTTATGGTATTGCTGACCACTTTTTAATGAGTAATGAATACTTAGCTCACACTTATGACTTAGGTGCTAGCCTTATTGAATCAGCTAATTTAACTAACCCACATAACGGTGTTTTTTATACTGCAAGCATGATTGGCAAACATAATTTAATTATGGATAAAATTAAATTTATGCATGACCTTAGTAAAAAAAGAAAAGTTCCATTTTATATTATTGCCGTATTAGACCCTAAAAATTTATATCATAAAAAGTTTGCTGATATATATAAAGAAAATATCATCAAAACAAATGAATTGATTGGAAGAGTTGACCTATCTATAAACCTTAGTGAAGAAGCCATTAATTTAATAACACCAGAAGAACTTTACCAATTTGCATTAAGTAATCATTTTGATGAAGTAACAATCAATTGGACTCCAACTTTTGATAATCTTCCTTTTGTTTATATGAATCAAGAAAAATTAACAAAATGGCTACTATTATTTGACTCTCTAATAGCTAAAGACAACAAATTAGGAACTAGCTATAGGCCAGTTATGATGAGAACAATTAATAATTTAAAATGTAAATCACCAGAACAATCATTTTCTTTTCAGGATAATTTAGAGAACAATTTATCTGAGCTTATTTATAAAAGTATACAAATAGATGAAAAGGGTAATATTTTTCCAAAATATGAAGCTATTGGGGATATATCTCATACACCAAGACTAGGATTTGAAGCTATTGGCAACATGTATGATGATATTGAAATAATTGATATGTTTAATAAAAACATTAATAAAACAAGACAAACAATTACTAAATTATTTACAAAAGAACCATGTAACAGTTGCGAATACAATCTTTACTGTGCAAATAGTGGATTTCATATTTATAATCATGTTTTAAATGCCGCTTCCCCAAAAGATGTAAATATTGAAATGAAAGTTAAAGATAATATTAAGAACCTTGGGTGTCCTCATCTTGCCAAATCAATGTTTAAACACTACGAAGTTGTATGTGAAAGTATAGATATAATTAACTCAACTCAAAAATTGATTGATAACCACTTAAGCATTGTTTCGAATTCTTAATTTTTTTTGAATTATTTATCATGTTTAAATAGGCACCACTTAGGATACATTCCTTTTGATAACTGCAAGTATTACAAGGCTTTACTTTTTGCATAAGAAGTATTGCCTTTTTAATATCAACTTCGGTATTGAACTTGTTAAGTAATCTTACATAATCTACCTCGCCCATAATTGATAAGGAACCTGGAACAACATTTCCATCTTTATCTATGAAAAAATAGGCTTTTTTATTGTTTTTATGGTAATTTACAATATCTGATAATTGAGTTCCAATATCTATTGATTTTAAGCTATTTAAATAGTTCTTAATATTAAGGTCTTTATCTTTAAATTTTAACCATAAAGATTTTGCCCAATCATTTAATTTAATAAGTTCATCCTCTGTGATTTCTTTATCAATAAATGGGAACATACTAATATTGAATGGAGAACCTTTATTGGCAATATAATTTTCAATAAAATCAAAATCAGGCAACACTTTTGGATTTATATTTAATACTAAAATATCACCAAAATTATCAGTGTATCCCCATGATTTTCTAACATTTGATGTAGCATCATAAAATTTATCCCAATTTTTTCCAAAATTAGTTGATGTTATTTCTGAATTTATAACCACATTAAAATATATATTTCTATTTTTACTTAATAAATATGTGGCTTTAATTATTTGGTCATCAATCTTTCCAATTAAAGATGAAGATACCTCATAGGTTATTTTTTCTTTTGGAACTAATTTTTCACATTCACTCATTAAATCTAATAATTCATTTAGAGAATCAATAGATAGATTTAATAGATTTCCCCTACCAAACCCCATAATTACATGAGAGTATTGAGATGTATCTCTTAGAAGATTCAATATTGGTTCTTTAATGTTTTGTATATGTGTGTTGCTTTCTAATCGTTCTTCTTGAGTTAAAAAGCATCCAGCACAGTGTCCATGACATTGTAAGAAAAATTCAGCATTAATAATAAGTGGTTTAGATAAATTCAAAATAATCTCCTAATGCTTGATACTAATAGCATTTATGCAAAAAGTAAACAAATTAAATTACATTAGAATAATATTAAAATAAAAAAAAACGGCAACTTGCCGTTTTTTATATAAAATCAAAGAGTTATCTCCAACCACGTGCACCATGACATGCACCATGACATGCAGTATGGCAAGTAGCATGACATACTGATTGAGCACTACCAGTAGTTGAAACAGTAGCACCAGGAACAATATTCGTAGAGTCACTTGTATTTCCAAGATTTAAATCTTCAAAAACTTGCTTCTTTATTGATGCAGAATCTCTTCCATAATTATCCACAACAATATCAATACTCTCACTTATTTTCATAATTGGAGCCTTCTTTGTTAACATTGCTTCTACTTGTGAACGTATATCATTTTTAACAATTAATCTCTCTGCTGATAATTCTTGACTTGCATCAGATAGAGAATTAATATTAATTACTTGTATTTCTCCATCAACTACTGTTTTTGCTAAAGCAGGAGAGGCAGCTAAAGCAGATATTGATGCTGTTAACAATGACATTAAAATTTTATTTTGATTTTTCATTTTTATCCTTATTTATTTTCATTTATATATGTATATCAAAAATAATCAATAAATCAACCTTTTTTATATATATTATTTACATTTAGCAACTTTTCCCTAAATATTTAGTATATCTAGGCTTAAGACCAGCTTCATTTTGTACTTTTACAAATTTAATGAACTTTTTAAAACCTGGACATTCAGTATCTAATATTGGGTCAAAGAATTTAAACAAAACACCACATCCAGATTTACAAATAGGATATTCTTCACAAGTCCTACAAATCTTTTGAGGTTTAGCAGCATCTAAAACTTTTTTCATAAAATGTGCTGAAGCTGCTACCGTAGATATACTTGTTTCAAATATATTTCCTGACCATTCTGGAGTATTTGAACCACCAGATTCTAAACATGTAGCTGAATTTCCATCCCAATTAATATCTAAACTTCCTGAAATAATTGGACAAACTATATCATCCAATGGTTCATTGCTATCTATTGCACTTAACATACTCTCAAAAGGATTTACCCACAAATTTTTATCTAACTCTCTTCTCTCTAAATACCACTTAGCCGAATCAATTAAAAAATCAGAAGTTTCATTGAACTCTGGCATAATACTCTTCATATTAATTAATCCATCACCTTCTGGTATAAAAAAACCAAAGTGAATTTGTTTAATTCCATTTTCATAGAAATAACTTAATAATTTACCTGCACCAAAATCTACAACTGGTTTGGTAATTGCTGTTGTTACTCCAAGATCAATTCCTACAGCCTGTAATTTTTTTACATTTTCTAACCATTTTTGTTCAAGTTTTGGCTTATATACACCTTTTAAACTTACAAATCTAGAATTAACTTCATATGAAGTTGTCACTCTATCAAAAAATTTTGCTATTTCTACTATATCTTCATGCAGTAAGTTTGAAATCATCATCACTTCTGCATCAAACCCTGCATTTTTAACAATTTCTTTAAATTTAAGAATGTTTTCTTTGAAAAATGCTAACCCAAGCATTGTTGGTTCACCACCAACAAAATGAATCTCTGCTCTTTTATAATTAATTTTTTTCATATGCTCAACAATTCCATGAGCTATAGATATAACTTGTTCTCCAATCATGGTTTTACTTGCAGCCTTTATATCAGAATGTATATAACAATGTGTGCACCTCAAGTTACAATCTCTAGTTACATTGATTTGATATAAAAATGTTTTTTCTTTTTGCATTTGGTTTCTTTAAAATATTATCAATACTATATCAAGATTATTATTTAATCAAGTTATATTTGATTAAGTCCTGGTAAAAAATCTATTAAAATATTAATAAACTTAACCTTTTATCGTAGCAACTGAAATCTTTTTAATTGTTGTAAATAATGTTTTTGCACCAGAACATTCACCAGATTCATCCCATTTTTCTACAGCAAGACATCCAGATGAACAAATACTTAAAAATTCACATGTTTGACAAGAATCTTGTCTTTCAGCCCTAGTTTTTAATATATTATTTTTTTGTTGTTCTGCACTAGAACCCAACCAAACAATTTTTTTCCCATTTAATATTTTATTTAAATCTTTATTTTTATTATCTTGTTCACTTGTTAATGCTGTGCAACCGTGCTTATACCCATTCGCATCTATGGTGTGAAATTTTGTATCACATTGACCAGACCAACAACCATAACCTTGATTTTTATAACTCAAAATATCCCAAACATTAGCTTGTTCTTTGTCATTATTAATAGTTTTATTATTGGTTAATAATCCTAGCACAGAATCCAATAGACCATCAAATGGTGATATATTTAATTCAACTTCTGGATTATTATCCTTATACAATATATAAGCCTTAAAAAATTTAGACATGTATTCTGAATAGTCTAAATTTGATAATCCAAGTCTATCCCATGTAGCCCTAGCTGAACCGGTATTAGTTATTCTTTCAAAATTTAAGTTTTTAATTTTCTTTTCAACAATAAAATCAAAAAAATCAAAAGGATTTTTATAATTTCCAAAAAATAATTTAGTAACAGTTATTACCATATAAAGACTTAATCCACTATCTTGAGCTAAACTAACATTAGACCAAAACTTTTCTTCAAAAATATTATTTGTTTCTTCTGTTTGTTCTTTTCTTTTAATATGTCTGATTTTAAAATCCCAACTAATTCCAACATTTGAATTAAAATAATTTTTATATATATTAATCCATTTTTCCTTATTTTCTGAAAAATTTATTAAGTTTGTTTGAATACCATGCTGATAAATAAACCTATCATCAGCTTCAACATTCTTAATTGCATTTTCTAAATAATCTGGTCCCAACATTGTTGGCTCTCCACCATGCCATTGAATATATAACTTACTACCTTTTGTCACTGAGGCTTCTTCAACTAAAACATTAGTTATTCCCTTATTTTCATAAAAAGAAGAATCTATTTTTTTAGGATTTGGTGGAATATAGCAATGTTCACAAGCCAAATTACAACCTTCAAATAATCTGATGTAAACCATATGATCGTAATCAAAATGGTTTACATTAATTTTATTTATTTTATTTTCTAAAAATTGTTTAATATGCATATCTTTTTCATTTATTTTATATAATTAATGCATATCATACTTGAAAACGAAAATAAATCAACATAATTATCTATCAACCATTTTTAACCCACCATGACCACCACCCTTTTGGTCATCTGGCAATCCTCTTTTGGATTGTAACTTTATTGCTAACTTTAAATCTGTTACAGAATCAGCATTTCTCATTGCATCTTCAAAAGTTACTAAACCATCTTCATAATGATCAAAAATTGCTTGATCAAAAGTTTGCATTCCAAGTTCTTTCCCTTTTTTCATGGCTTCTTTAATTGCAGATACTTCACCTTTAAATATTAAGTCTTGAATATATGGTGTATTTAATAATATTTCTACGGCAGGAATTCTTCCACCTGAGGCAGAAGGTAGTAATCTTTGTGAAACTACTGATTTTAAATTTAATGACAAATCCATTAATAACTGACTTCTTCTTTCTTCTGGGAAAAAATTAATTATTCTATCTAATGCTTGATTAGAATTATTGGCATGTAATGTTGCTAAACATAAATGTCCAGTTTCAGCAAATGCAACTGCATGCTCCATTGTTTCTCTATCTCTTATTTCTCCAATTAAAATAACATCAGGTGCTTGACGAAGAGTATTCTTTAATGCATTCTCCCATTCTTTTGTATCAACTCCAACTTCTCTTTGAGTTACAATACTTTTCCCATGTTCATGCACAAACTCAATAGGATCTTCAATAGTAATAATATGTCCTGCTTGATTATGATTCCTATGTCCAATCATTGCAGCCAAAGTAGTTGATTTTCCAGAACCTGTAGCCCCAACTACAATTATTAATCCTCTTTTTTCCATAATTATTTTTTTAAGTGTTTCTGGAACACCTAATGAACTAAGTAGTGGTATTTTTGTATTAATAATACGAAGAATCATTCCTGCACGACCTTGTTGCATAAATGCATTTATACGAAATCTTGCCACACCTTCTACACCTATTGCAAAATTACACTCATAATCTTCTGAGAATTCTTTTTTTTGTTTTTCATTCATTACTGAATGAACAAAAGACATTGTTTGTTCCGCTGTTAAAGGTTGAGCCGCCATAGTAATTATCTCACCATTTAATTTCATAGCTGGAGGAAAACCTGCTGTAATAAAAAGATCTGAACCCTTTTTTTCCCACATGGCTTTTAACAATTGAGTAACATATGCTTTATATTGTGTATTGTCTGACATAAAATCCTTATTTATAACCTAATGATTATTAATAATTGATAATTTATATTAGAAAGTCAACAATACTAAAAAACTTTAATGTAGACTTACAATGTATAAAATATAATTTAATCTTTATATATTTTAATCGTTGTAATTTAAATGATTCATCATTTCCTGATAATAATCTTCATAATAACTTTTATCTAAAAAGTCTTTATTTTTTATCCAAAATGGATTAAGATTCTCTTCCTTTGGGTCAAATTTAATATTTTCATTTCTAAATGTTACATATGTCGTAACCCAATATTCAATACCTTCAGAAATGCAAAAATCTTCAAATAAAATCATTAATTCATTCTCAAATAAAACTATTCCAGTTTCTTCATAAACTTCACGAATAGCACCTTCTATAGATGATTCATTTGGCTCTTGTCTTCCACCTGGTAAACATACTTTATTTTGATTTTCAGGACGATATACAGCAATTAACTTTTTTGGATTCTCACTAGATAAGATAAGAACACTATTCCCTTTTTTAACCATAATAACACCTATAATTTATTTAATTTGGCTGAATTATATCATTAAAAATTATTAAATCTTATTTTTTGATGTTTTTTTTAATTCTCTTCTAACTTGTGAAATTTGGTCGTCTATTAATGCTACCCCATTAATATTTAAAACATCAATACCCTTAAACTTTAAGTATTCTAAAATAGGTTGTGTTTGTTCCTTATATGCCTCTAATCTTCTTTCTAATATTTCAGGTCTATCATCATTTCTTTGCATTAATGGTTCTCCAGTAACATCATCTAATCCTTCAACTTTAGGTGGCATTGTTTTTAAATTATAAACTCTTCCAGACTTAGCATGAACACGACGATTAATTACTCTTTCAGCCAATATATCATCCTCTACATCAATTAAAAAAACCTTATCAAATATTACTCCATTATCAAAACAAGATTTTGCTTGCTTTAAGTTTCGTGGGAACCCATCAAAAATAATTGATTTTGATGAATTATCAGCTAGAAAATTACCTACAATTTTAAAAATTATTTCATCACTTGCAAATTTCCCTTGCTTCAATAATTCATCTATTTCTTTTCCCAATTCTGAACCAGTTGTAATTTCCATTCTCAATAAATCACCAGTAGATAATTGTAGAAACTCTCCATTTTCTTCTAGCAATTTAGTAATAGTTCCTTTTCCTGCACCTGGTTTACCAATTAATAATATATTCATAAATTCCCTTATTTTACTTCACTCTTTTATGATATGAAAAAAAACTAATATAAGCAATTATTATTTTGCTTTTAACTATTGTTAATTTCAAGCTGAACATCCAATGGCCTAAAGAATAGGTGAAGAAGTTGTTAATGGAAAATTTTTATTAAAAAATATTGGAAAGGCTATTTCAATTTTTGGTGGTTCAAAAGCAAAAATAGATAGTTGGGAGTATATTAATTCATATAAATTAGCAAATGCTTTAGCTAAAAAAGATATTTCTGTTATTTCCGGTGGTGGCACTGGAGTTATGGAAGCGGCAAACCGTGGTGCTAAAGATGCAGAACATGAAATAGCTAAATCAATTGGGCTTAATATCAACATATTGGCTGAAAAAACAATAGAGAACATCAAGACATTAGTGTTTACTTTGAACACTTTTCTTAAAGAAAAATAATATTCTGTGCTCACTCTGATGCTTTTGTTGTATCTCCTGGTGGATTTGGGACTTTAGATGAATTATTTGAGGCTATTACATTAATGCAAACATCTAAAATCGAAATTGTTCCTATTATTCTTTTAGGGGAAGATTTTTGGAAAGGTCTTATGGGTTGGATTAATACCACTATGCTTAATAGTGGGTTAGTATCAAAAAACCATATTGAATTAATTACTATTGCAAAAGATTGGGAAGATGTAATATCTATTCTTAACAGTAAAAATATTATATAATAATCAACTAAATTAAATAATATAAATACTTTAACATAAGGAACTCCATGAATGACAAAGAATTAATCATTATTAAAAGAGCTTTGTTAAATATGCTATCCTCTATGATGAAATCTCAAGATGCACCATGTAGTGCAGAAATGCACTTAATTGAATCAATTGTTGATATTGCTAAAATTCTTAATATTACTGGCTTCAAAGAACAAGATGAAAATGAAATGTTTGAATATTGCACTAATATCATGAATTCTTTAAAATCAACAGATTAATAGAATTACCGAATACAAAAATTATTTGACATTATTTAAAATAAAATTTATGTATTATTTACATTGGAAATCAAAATAAGGAGATACTCCTTATTTTTTTAATATTTATAAAGGATAATCTATGTCAGTTAGACCCAAAACTTTTGACCGTGGCAATATTTACTTAAGTGGTGGAATGCAATTTGCAAAAAATTTAGGGGCAGGTTGGAGACTAGATACTGCGGCAAGACTAAAAGAAATGAAATATTTCCCCTTAGACATTACTGATTTAGATATTGCATATAATAATAATCATGGAAAACCAATACTTCCTAATCCTGGAGATGGTTCAGAAAAATATAAAGCAAATATGCGCAAACATTTTATTGATACAGATTTACGTTTGATTCGTGAAAATAGTGATGCTCTAATTGTTTTTTATGATGAATCTGCTAGACGTGGAGCTGGAACAGTTAGTGAAGCACAATATGCTTTCAATTTAAATATCCCTATTTTTCTAGTAGCAAATTATGATACAGAAGAAGAATTTTACGGTGATATTTCAGGATGGCTTATTGCTCTATCCACTAAACACTTTATTAACTTTGAGTCTCTTTATGAATACTTAAATGGATTACCTACAGGAATACTTAAAAAAGACATCTATGGAAATCATGGTGTTGATGGTGAATATCTTTGCCACCTATCAGGGGAAGTATTTAAAAAGAAAAAAAGTAAATTTGTTTCTCAAATCCACCCTCTTTATTCACAAAAGTCTGTAGGTATTGTTCATGATATTTATGAAAACCATAAAGACCGCTACGATTTCTTTATGGAGTATCTCACTAAAGAAACTGGTGCACCATTTAAAAACGATTAATTATAAAAAGGAAAAATTATGCCATATGTTACAAAAAACTTTCGTCAAGAGTTAGAACCACTTATTGATGCTTTATCTCAAAAAGTTCTTGAAATAAACAGCAATAACCCAAAACAAACTCGTGACGGTCTTCTAAATTTTGCTGTTACTGAAATTTTAAATCAGACATTTCCTAATGCAAAATATACAGACTTTAATGAATTAATAGGATTTCTAGAATGCTGTAAACTTGAATACTACAGAAAGAAAATTGCACCATATGAAGACTTAAAAGAATCAGAAAATGGCGCTGTTAGACAATTTGATAATGGGAACAAATCTGGATACTAAAATATAGTATTAAAAATAAAAGCCTGCATTGCAGGCTTTTATTTTTAGTCATTTAAACTCACTCATAATATAACTTAAGGCATATTTTTTTGTTAAAAAAATTAAATCAACATCTAGGATGCTTAAACTACTTGTGAAGTTTGTATGCATTTATTATCTAATTTTTGCAAATTAAAAACAAATAGAACTATTTTTTAAATAGAGAGATGAAAAACAACAAAAGGAAATATATGGGATTAGAAGATAGAGATTGGATGATTGAACGGACAAAAAAAAGATTAAGAGATGAGGATAAAAGGTTTAATTTAAATATTAAAACAACAACGAATAAAACACGGATAAAGATATTGGTAGCAATCTGTCTATATTTAGTCGTTTATACATTATTCATTAATAATGGCAATTTAAAAACAAACATTGATATATTTCGCATAGTAAAAGAACCATTTCCTGGGACTAATGACCTGAGGTGGTTTTCTAAACATAGTTCCAATAATAGTAAAGAAACTGGTCAGATGAAAATTATCGGATTAACCGATTCAATTAAAAATTCTGTTGTAAGACTTGATGATTGGGATACACATCAGCCGGTTGTTCTAATTCCGATTAGAGGAAATGAAGTTGCAGTTCTCAATGTCCCATTCGGAAAATATAGAGTTATCTATACATTGGATGCAACATGGAGAAACGACTTTAGCCTTTCTTATGACTCAAGAGAGGTAATAAAACCAATGGAGTTTTATTAGTACCGAGCGTAAAACTACGGACTTCAGGCCGTAGATGTAAGATCGACAAGCCTTTAGGCTTGATATTTAAATTAATAAAAAAACTAATTTAAATAGACAAAAACAAACCATAATATATTGCTTAATTTAATAAATAATTATATACTTAATTTCTATGAGTAATTTAATTAACAAAGCATACAAATTTAGATTTTATCCTCAAAATGACCTCAAGGAAATTTTGGCTAAAACTTTTGGTTGTACTCGTTTTGTTTACAATCAAACTCTAGCCTTTTCTGAAACTCATTATGCTCAAAAACCAATATTAGAGTCTCAAGGTTTAATTTATAAAAGTTTAACTGAAAAAGACAGAGTTAATTTTGTTAAAACTTTGAAAGACTCTATTGAATTAGACCCGTTAAATCCTAACTTTAATCAACTTAAATATCCTTGGTTATTTGATGTTAGCTCTGTTTCCCTGCAACAGTCTGCTAAAAATTTACATAAAGATTATTCCAGGTTCTTCAAAGGTCAATCTGGTAAACCTAATTTTAAAGCTAAACATATTAACCACAATTCTTTTACCATTACAGGGCAAGGCTCTATTCATTTTGATAATGATTTTGCTAAAAATTATCAGTTTTGTTTACCTAAATATAAGAAACCTTTAAATATTAAATGGGGTAAATCTAATAAGGCAGGCAATAAAACTACAAAAAGATTATTCAATCATTTAGCCGTTAGTTCTTTCACAATTTCACAAAATCCTTCAGGGCAATATTTTATTTCTTTCCTCGTGAAAGAAGAATTTATATCTAAAGATTCTATTAATAATAAAGTTTCTTTTGATTTAGGTTTAAAAACTATGGCCAAAGTTTATCAAGGTAAAATTGATGCAGAAGGTAAGCCTGTATTTCAAGACTTCAATTTACCTGACTTGCTTAAAGCCATTGATAAAAAACTGCGTAAATCACAACGTAATTTAAGTCGTAAAGAAAAGGAAAGTAAAAATAGAGACAAGCAACGATTAATCGTTGCTAGAATTCATCAGAAAAGGGTTAATATTATTCAGGATTATTATCAAAAAAAGTCTACCAAGCTAGTCAACGAAAACCAAGAGATTATATTGGAAGATTTAAATATATCAGGAATGAAAAAAAACCGTAAGTTAAGTAGAGCAATTTATCATGTGGCTTGGAAAAGATTTGTATCAATGATTGAATATAAGTCAAAGTGGAATAAGAGGCTAATAACCAAGGCTAATCGTTTCTATCCAAGCTCCAAGACATGTTCTAAGTGTGGGCATATACATCATGGATTAAAACTCAAGGACAGAACCTGGACTTGTCCAGGCTGTAATGCCCAACATGATAGAGATGAAAATGCTTGTATTAACTTATATAATTATAAACATACCGTAGGAACTACGGTTAATGCCTGTGGAGGAAACTACTTCAAGTCTAACGACTTAAGTAGAATTGTAAGACCAAAGAAGACGAAGAAAATTATTTCTAAATCTTTAATGGCTAATTCCAGCGAAAGCAACGCAACAAGTTGCATTAAAGCAGGAATCCATGTCCTTTAGGGCATGGTAGTTCAAATGCATAACAATAGCATCATGGGTCATATTTTAGACTTAAATGGACACACAAATGGGAATGTAAAAACAAAAACTCCAAATAGATTATGGTAAACTATAAATAATCAACCCTATAGTTTAAAACTTATTTCTTATTTTCTTCAACATTTACTTTTTTAACAGCAGGTTTTTTAATCGAAGGTTTTTTAGATGTTACCTTTGGTGGTAGACTCATATTTGATACTAAATCTTTAATAACCGTATCCGATAATTTACGTTTTGCTGTCTTTGTAGTTACTGGTTGTTTTTTTGGACTAACAGGCTTTTCAGTTTTTACCTTTGTTTTTTCAACAGAAACTTCTTCTGTTTGTTTTGGTGGTTCAACAGGTTTATTTTTATCTTTTTTACTTTGTTCTCTTTCATTATTTTTCTTGGATAATGCATCCAAATAAGAAGAACATTGTTTACCATAAGTTTTTACTAAATAAACTCCTGTAAATAATGCAATCTCCCAAACAACTAATCGTACTAATTTATTTATAATTTACCCCTTTAAACAATCACACATTACAACACCTTTCAACAATTGTCAAAAATCAAATTAGAACTACCTTAATTTCATTCTTTAATTCATTACTAAATCTTATAAACCAATTAAATTCATCATGACAATTTAATTTAGTTAACCAATTATTGAAATAATTTTCTAAAATTTCAGACCTTGGATGTGTCCCTTTATGATGAATAATAAAATCTTTATAATTTTGTATTTTATCTGCGATTAACATATCGTTTACTTCTTGCAATGGACTTAAAACAATATCAGATATAGATTCTATACTTCTTTTACTTAAATATTGATTTGCAATGTTTCTGTACTCTAAAGCTAATCCCAGATTATAACTGCTAATATTTTCTTTTGTAATCCAATTAAAATTGTCCTTTAAATCATTATCCATTTGAAGCATTGGATGCAGACAAAAACCAGCCTGTGATTCTTTTGATTTTTTTAAATGATTTAAAATAATCATTCCCTCATCTACATGATTCATTAACCACAATTGTGAACGGTTGGCTTTTTTATCACCATAAAACTGTTCTACTAACTTATACTCTAATGTATCAAAAACTCCATTAACAACAATATGTGTTTTTTTATTTTTATTTAAAAAATCCTCTACATTACAATCTCCAATAGTTAAAATTATACCTAGAGACTCAATTAATTTCTTAGAAAACCCTTTATTTCTATTTTGTTTAGGGACATAAAATCCATTAAATTTATTTTTAGAACTTTCCTCTACAAAATTAACAAAATACCCATAATTATTTTTATACAATACTCTATCCCAAGAAAACCCTTTACTTGCTAATTGTAATTGACGAGTCTTGAAGTATTGAATAACTTCATCTTCTGTTGTTGCATCATAAGGAATTCTATTCATTTTACCCCTTTTAATTTTATAAAATATTTTGTCTATTTTATCATAGAATTTAGTATTTTAAAAAATTATTTAACATTGATATTTGATTGTTGTATAAATATCGTCTAAAATTAATACATTACATTTATAACAAGGGAAAATTATGGTAGTTCTATTTGATTTTGATGAGGTCTTTGTTGATTTAAATACTGGTGCACTTAAATATGTGAATGAAAAAATTAAATCTAATTACACAATGAAAGATGTAACTAGTTGGGAATTTTTTGACAAGCCAGAAGTTAGAGATCCATTTTTTGAATATTTAAGTTTGCCAAACCTTTATCAAGAACATATCATTCCTCATAAAAAAATGATTAATGTTTTAAAGCAAATGGTTGAAATGGGGAAAGAAGTTTATATTGTTACAGCAAGTGTTGAAAGCTCACATGAAAGTAAATATAAGTTTATTAAAGAAAATATGAAATTTTTTGATACAAAAAATCTATTTACTGTAAATAATAGTTCAAAATATAAACAAAAAAGTGATGTTCTTGATGAATTAAATCTCAACTATCATGAACCTATTGTTTTAGTAGATGATGGTATCCATAACATTCTTGATATGATGGCAGATATTAATCATAAAGAAAAATTAGATGATTTAATGAAACAGTTTTATATTAATAGAACGCTTAAAAAATTCAGTAATCCGTATCATGAATTTATTTATGGTATTGTTCCTGAACTTGAATATAATAAAAATATTGTTGATGGTAAAAGAATTTTTAAATTAAAACAAACAAAAGATATTTGGGAAATTCTTACTGGAATTGAAAATCAACATAAAGTTAGGGTTGAAAACAAACAAGCAGAAGTCTTTAATTATTTAAGCAATATTGTTAACGATCTCCTTCCTTCAGAAAGCTTTAAGGAAGCTAATGAACTTCAAAATAATGTATCTTATCTTGCTAAAACCGTTTTAAACAAACATAATAAACATGCAAGTTTTTTAAGTGATATAGCTAGATTCAGTGTTAAAATTGAAAGCATTCTTTATGCCAATGGTGTTAATTCATTAACTCAGCCCAATGCTAATGAAATAAATAAAGCAATTATGGAAACAATTTTTAAATCTGCTGATAAAAAATTTGGTTCTGATGTTATGTATAATGAAATTAAAAACTTAGTTATTTTACATTGTGCTCAAGATGCTCTTCCTAAAAATGCACAATTAGGAGAGAAAATTAGTGAGAATTATTCTATAAACAATAAGCAACAAGATCTTTTTTCTAGTAGCCTAATGAAAACGATTATTGATATTTCAAAAGAAAATATTTCTGCTGGAAGATTTATTTCTAATAGTATTGGAGAGGGGCAATTTAATAAAGAAATATTGGAAAAATTACTTCACAAGTCAGGCATGGTTTATGATGTTGATTTTGATGATAAAACATCTTTAACTGCTAATGCTATTTTGGCATTTAATAAAAACTTTATCTTTGACCCATTAACTCAAACCCTTACAATTAAAGATGAAGAAATTGAAGAAATGAGAACTAAACTCATTGGTAAAAACACTCAACCATTATCTAAATTAAAAATGTAATATGAGTGTAAATATTAATAAAACAGTTCAATTATTTTTACAAGAAATTCCAAACATTAATGGGAAAAGAATTGCCGTTGGATATTCTGCTGGTGCAGATTCTACTGTTTTACTTCATATTATGAAAGAAAAAAGTAAACATTTTAATTTTCAATTGGATGCCGTATTCTTTTCTCATTGTGGTAGTCCAATTAATGAAGGTGAAGATAATAATTTAATTCTTGCTAAAAAACTATGTTCAGAAATGTCAATTAATCTTATTGATGTAGAACTTAATCTAGTTAAAACATCGAAAAAAAGTTGGGAGCAACTAGGAAGAACTGGAAGACTTAATTTTTATAAAACATCTGATTATGATATGATTTTCTTGGGGCATCATCAAGATGACCAAAATGAAACTACTATGATGCAAATATTTCGTGGTGGTGGTAAAGGTTCTAGTGCCATGAAACCTATTGATGGAAAATACTATCGTCCGATGTTGAATGTTTCTAAAGATGATATTTATAAATATCTTGAAGATAGAAAAATTCCATGGATTGAAGACCCTACAAATACAAATATAGACTTTACCCGAAACTATTGGAGGAAAGTTGGACTTCCAACAATTTCAACACATTATCCAAATTATAGTGTTTTACTTGAAACATTTAGAAAGAAAAATACAAACTTAAATCAAATTTCTTTTGATATGGCTCAAGTTGATGGTTTAACTAATTTTTTAGCTGGAGATACAGTCAACATAAGTAATATTCCAGAATATAGATTACAGAATCTAATATTACATGCATTTCCTTTTATTGGAAGCTCTGTTGAAAATAATAAAATTGAGAATTTAATTAAAATTGGAAAAGCTAACAATGAATCCCAATTAGAAGTTGGTGATTATATGATTAATTTAAATAATAAAAATCTTTCACTTTTCAGCTTACAAAATAAAAAAACAAATAAAATTAAACCTTAACTTAATTTTTAATTTATATTGAGTTTTCAATTTAAATTTATTATGTTTATAAATAACTAATGGATTATTATGAAAAAAATTATTATTACATCAATTTTAGGAACTATTTTAAGTATATCTTCCTTTGCTCAAGATTTAAATAAATCTGCTGTTTTTGAACTAGAATCTAACAGCCAAGAACTTAAACCCACAGTTGAAAGAATCAATAAGTTAGAGATTCCAATTGTTATAGCCCCAAGACCTATTAATCATTACTCAGTTTACTTTCAATCTGGTTCCAGCAAACTTTTATCTAAGGATTATAATTTATTAGATAGAAATGTTAGACTTTTAAATCCAACAAAAGTTGAAATTTTTGGATACACAGATAACACAGGAACAGAAACTAAAAACTTAGAACTCAGTAACGAGAGAGTTGATAGTGTTGCAGAAGCTCTTTCTGTTCTTGGACTAAATAGAGATGTTATTACTAAATCTATTGGATATGGGAATACGAAGACTATTTGTTCAGCAAAAAATAAATCATGTAATGAACAAAGCCGTAGAGTAGACATTAATATTGAATATATTAAATAATAATTTTAAAAAATATATAAAATTAACTTTACTTTACTTACTATATCTGTCATTTAAAAAAAGTAGACATTATATGTTAAAATATAAAACCACTAGTATTTAGCTAGTGGTTTATTTATTCAAAATCTTACTATTTTATTTTCATCATTAATTTTTGTGGTATTTCTCGGAAGAATCTACTTTTAACCATATGATTTCTTTGACCATGTAATAATCGCTCTTCGCAACGACTTAAATATAAAGCAGTTTTTGCACGAGTTAAAGCAACATACATTAATCTACGTTCTTCTTCAATCATACTAGCCTCACCAATTGAGTTAGCATGAGGAAATAATCCTTCTTCTAGTCCTGAAATAAATACAACTTCAAATTCTAAACCTTTAGATGCATGAACTGTCATTAATTTAACAACATCTGCCTGGTCATCTCTCTTCACACTCTTGTAATCTGACTCAAGAGAAGAAAAGGCTAAAAACTCTTCAATATCTGCATTTTTATTTTCAATCATAAAAACTTCAGCAGCAGAAATTAATTCGTATAAATTATCTAGTCTTTCTGGACCTTCCTTTTTGTCATTTTCATACATAGCCTCAAGACCTGATTCAACAATCACATTCTTTACCATTTCAGGCAGAGTTTTACCTTTGCAAATTTTTTGCAAATAATTAACCAATTCAATAAATGGTAAAAACTTTTTTCTATTCTTATCATCATAAGACTCTAATGCTCCAAACAATGACTTACCTTGAGATTGTGCAAAAACCTCTAAGTTTTTAATTGCTGTTGACCCAATAGCTCTAGCTGGAATATTTACAACTCGTAAAAAAGCAAGATTATCATTACTATTTTTAGCTAAGCGTAAATAGCCCATTGCATGTTTAACCTCTTGTCTATCAAAGAACCTAAATCCACCGTATACAATATAAGGAATACTCATTGCATTTAGAGATTTTTCTAAAGAACGAGATTGACCATTAGTTCTATATAGAATTGCCATATTCCTATAAGGTATATTGGATCTTCTTAATCTTTTAATTTCACCAGCTATAAAAGAGGATTCTTCTTCATCATTTAATGCCTCATAAGTTAATATATGGTTTGTGGCAGCTTTTGTTGGAACTAAATTCTTTCCCAAACGATTTTTGTTATTTAAAATTACAGCATTTGCAGCTTCTAAAATATTTGCATCTGAACGATAATTTTTCTCAATTTTTATAACTAGAGCATTAAAATCATTTTTTAATAAATTTAAGTTTTCTGGTTTTGCTCCACGGAATCCATATATTGAATTATGACTTAATACTCCATTAGCAAAAAAATTATGATAGTCTTCAATATCAATATCATACACAACTGTATCTACTTTTATTTTTTTTACATCCTTAATTACAATCGGATTTCCATCCTCTCCAACCATTATCATACTAGGGATTAATTCTTTTGCATGAAGCTGTAAAAATCTTTGTCCATCAAAATTTGCTTTATAAATAAAATTAGCATCATGTATAATTAAATTTAATTTATCCTTATATTTTTCAATATCAGAAAAGCTTTTAGCCCACAAACGAAGCCTAAAATTACCATCTTTTTTATGCTTAGATAGAGGAAAACCTTCTAAATTTAAACTTTCAACTGTTTTCATACAAGAAGTATAATATTCCAATGTATGTAATGTATATTCAGAACGAACATCCCCACACAAAGTAATTGTTACATTCTCTTTATTATCACGCGAACGAGGTATATGGTGTGGACGATCAAAATTTAACCCTAAATCATTAATTAACCTTTTACCACTTGATATGGTATCTAATTCTTCATATAATTTATTAAGTAAATCTTGATCACTAACTACTGTTGCCAATTTATTGGCTTTATTTGTTCTAGCAACAAAAGGAACAGTAGGAATCCCATATATTAGTGAATATTTAATTTCATTAAATCGTGATAACGACTCATTTTCATGCCATGATACTATCCATTGTTTGTCTGCATGTTCATGTTGTGCCCCTTGAAACACTCCCGTTAAATCTTGTCCCTTAGAATGAACTCTTGATGTTCCAATTCTAAACCCAAAATTTTTCTCATACATTAAATAAACAAAATAATTTTGTGGAGAATGCTTTTTTGATAATTTAGCAAACCAATTATGTTCTAGTGTTGAAACAACTTTTTTCCCATCTTCAAATGTTATTTCAATTGCATCACCTTGATATTTTTTCTCAAATTTTCTTAAAACCTTTTTTTCATGAATTTGTTTTCCAGATTTTGAAATTACCAAATCACCAACATTAAGCATATTTATTTTCTTGTCTCCATTTGGAGTTTTTATTAAAGTATCTGAAACAAGGCATTGATCATCGTCACCAACGGCAAATACATTACCATGTTTAGATGCTAGAATCTTTAACCATTTATATTGTAACTCATTTGTATCTTGAAATTCATCAACAAGAATATGTTCAAACTTTTCTGCATAACTTTCTGCTAAATGCTCATTTTTTGTAAACAATTCATAGCACCCTAACATAAGCTCACCAAAGTCTACAACATTATCATTAATACATGCCTTTTCATATAGTTCGTAAAGTGTTCTCTCTTGAGAATTTATTTTTAACTGATTTGAGCGCCAACCTACCTCTTTATATCCATTAATTTTACTTAATATGTCTGAAACACCAATGTTTTTTGGATCATATCCATTTGCACGAAGCATTCTCTTAAAAAATGATTCTTGTTCACTCATATCCATAATTGTAAAACTTTTTTGAAGACCAGCTTCTTTTGCATGTGATCGTAAAATTTTATTGCAAATTCCGTGAAATGTTCCAATCCATAAACTATTTGTCTCTAGTCCCATTTTACGAAGACGATTAACCATTTCCTTGGCAGCTTTATTTGTGAAAGTTACAGCTAAAATATTTTGTGCATGAACATCTAAGCCACCTACTAAATAAGCAATACGACAAGTTAATGTGCTTGTTTTACCTGACCCTGCTGCTGCCAAAATAACAGCAGATTGATTTCCTAATGTGGCCGCATGACGTTGTTCAGGGTTTAGATTATTTAAATAATCTTGTAATACATTTTTATCCATTATTCTTTTCCTTTAATTTAATCTAAAGGAGCATAACACATTATAGAATTATATGCTAGATTAAAAATAATTTTTATTTAATGGAACATATTTTTTCCATAAATTTATATTTCTATCATCTATTTTCTTTTTTTCATAAAACTTTTTATTAAATACAAAAAAACTCACCATTAATCCGACTAAATAAGAAGAAGATAATACTGTTATTTCTATTGTTGATAATTTAAACTTTAGATTAAAAAATAAAAAATCAATTAAATAATAAACCATTAAATAATGTGTAAAGAGTATAGACCAAGCAATTATTATCAGTTGTTCTAATTTTTTTGATAACAATAACTTCTTAAAAACTTTATAGTGTAATCCATGTAGTAATGCGAATGGGATAGTGCTAAATAATAAAAACAATCCTGTTGTAAATGTTATTACCACTAAAATAAAAACAATATCTTGCCATGCAGAATATTTCATTATTGTTAAAAAAACTGACATTAAAACAACAAATACTGATATGGTTAATGAATGCATAAACCCCATTTTCAATAGAGTCATAGGAGCATTATTCTCATATCCCCATTTAGTCCAATCAGTTATTTCAGTTATTTTGTTTTTTTTCATTATTTACTTCTTTACTTAAGGCAATATAAAAAGATGCATTAAACATTCCCCCTAATGAAATAACAAGTTGAATGAAAAATGCCTTTAATTTCAAACCTTCAATGTAAAAATTTATTCCCGCAAAAGCAAAGCCAATAATTGATGAACAAACTAATGCAATAAAAAGGAAATATCTATCTGACCAAAAGTAAGTATATTTCTTTGAAATTAATATATTTCCAATACTTAGACTTAATATATATGAAATTATAGATATAATAAAAAATAAAAATGGAAATAATGAAACTAAAGAAAAGATAGAGTTTATGGTTATTTCCACCTTTGTGTCAATTAACATATAACCCATCATTAATATAGTAGCAATAAAAGACCCAAAGAATGGCACTATTTTCAACATAATTAATTTGAAATTAAAATATTTGTTCCTTGTGTATCTCCACTCATTGAACCATATAGGCTTTCTTTTGGAATAAATTTTTGTTGAAAATAATCATTTGCCATTTTTTTATTTTCATCACTTTCAGAAACAAAATTTCTAACATGTGTTATAAAGCTTTTATATCCAGAACACTCATCCACAACATTATTTATTGAACAAGCGTTTCCAGTAATCGGACAACCTGACTTGCACCATGAAGCATTTTCACAAGTATAGCATTCATCTATCCTATGTCCTGATTGTTGAATTCTAATCCACTTTTTACGCAATGGATTTGATTCAAATGACCTATATCCACCACTAATACTTCCATAACTATCTTCAAATGAATCTTTATCAGGACAATTATTTAATTTACCATCTGGGTTAACAACTACGAAATCACTTTGACATGTTCCACCCCATCTATCTCCTGGTGAGTCATATAAAACTCCACCAATTCCAGCAGCAATTGCTTTAATAAATGGTGATTTACCTGTTTTTCTTATTCCATCAATACTAGCATCAAATAAATCTATTAAGAATTGAGCATGATCTCTATTAGTTGGAACATCAGGCAAAATACCACCAATATTGGTGTAGCGGTCTAATCCCCAAACCCAAAAATTTCTATCTACAAACCACTTATAAATTGTTTTCCCATTGTAGCAATCTTTTTTATTAGGAACCATTCCTGGAATAACAAGAATATCATCTTCTCTGGCCATTTCAACTTTTGACATCCATAATTTTTGGTATTCTTCTACAGACCCCTTTATCAATCTTGAATTAAAATCAATACTTGAACCTATTTCACTACGCCATCTTTCTTTTACAATTCTCGCATGTTCTCTTTTATATGGAATAAGACTTGTCTGAACAGCTTCAATAAGAGATTCTTGAGAAAAGTATTCATCAATAATTTTACCTGCCATATCAAAGTAACTAATAGGTAAGGTTAAAGGTTCTCCACCATGCCATATTAAAAACATATTATTATGTTTTCCTTTAATTTGCATATCTTTTAGAAAAGACATTACACTATGTAACATTTCAGGACTCATCCGTTCTTTATTGGCTCTTACTGCTTCAGGTAAGTAACAATGGGCACAATCTACATTGCAAAAATTAGTTGGCTTCAAATAAACACTTATCATTCTTTCTCCCATGCTTGACAAATTTTAAATAAAATATGTAATAACATCAGCATTAATACATTTTTTGGAACTCATGAATCATAACACTAATTATTTAGATAAGCAATATCTCTTACATGTCCCTACAGCATTCGTATTGGAAAATAAAACATTAACCCAAGTTGAAGGTTTTTTTGATGATAACGGCTGGACTATTTTGCATCTTGCTGTTGCAGAACTCAACATACCTAAAATTATTGAACTTCTTCATTTTAATTTTAATGTTGGTATCCAAAGTACACACAATAATATTCCTATAGAAATTTATTTATTTAATGAAAAAAAGAAAATATCTAAATTAGTTACATTTTCCAAAATACCATTTTGCAAGAATGGTTTTACCGCCGCTCATTTGGCATTATTTTTATTTAATTTTTACGATAAATTATCTGATGATTTCTTTTATAAGGAAATTGCAGATAAATACCAAATTATTTTAAATTTATTTATAAATAAAGAAACAAAATTTAAAAATTATTTTGATTGTTGCAATAATAGCTTATTTGACTATACTTTTTTACTTGAAAATATTACATTAATTGAATTTATGCATATGAATGATCAGGATTTTTCATCTTTAAATAAAGTGCTACCAACCACTGCTAAAAAAATTGTTGAAGTTATGTCAATTAAATATAAAAATTGTGATAACCCTCATTTACTTAATCTTTTAAGTAAAAAAATACTTCATTCTTCTTTAAATAAAAATTTAGAAAATAAAACTCCGCATAAAAATAAAACAATTAATAAAATTTAATATATAATATATAATAGAACAAACTATTAATATTATTATGAAACTTATAGATATTGGAGCTAATCTCTCAAACAGTCAATTTAACAATGACATTGACAATACTTTAAAAAATGCATCATTACACAATGTTAAGCAAATTATTTTAACTACTGTTAATACTGATAGTTTTATAAAAAACCTGACTATTTGTCAGTCTCAACAGCCTGTCGAACTATATACCACATGGGGATTACACCCTCATTACTCTCAACATCTTGATACATTTCTTTTAGAAACACTTGAAAAGTTTCAACAAAATAGTAAATATATTAAGGCTATTGGAGAATTTGGTCTTGATTTTTTTAGAATGATTAGTAATAAAACTTCTCAAGAAAAATCAATGCATTATTTTCTTAATTTTAGTAAAAATAACAACTACCCATTATTTTTACATGAGCGAGAAGCTCATGATATTTTCTGTTCCATATTTAAAGATCACACTATTGAACAAAAATCTGTAATACATTGTTTCACAGGAAACAAAATAGAATTAAAAAACTATCTTGACCTAAATATGTATATTGGCATTACTGGTTGGATTTGTGATGACAGAAGAAATCAAAATTTAATTGAAGCATTAAACTATATTCCAATTGACAAATTAATGATTGAAACTGATAGTCCATACCTTAAACCTCGAACAATTAAATCTAAATCAATTAGAAACGAACCAGCATTTTTACAGATTATTTTAGAAAAAATATCAACAATTAAAAACATCTCTATTGAAGAACTTGGTGAAACAATATACAATAATAGTATTGATTTTTTTAATATCAAACATTTAGATAAGAAGCCAAAATTATGAAAAAAGAACAAGTATTTCTTGTAGGTGGAGCAGTTAGAGATATTCTTTTGGGATTAGAACCAAAAGATAAAGACTATGTTGTTGTTGGGTATACAGAACAAGACATGGAAAATCTTGGATTTGAACAAGTTGGAAAAGACTTTCCAGTTTTTTTACATCCTCAAACTGGTTTTGAATATGCCCTTGCTAGAAAAGAACGTAAAACTGGGGCAGGTTATGGTGGATTTTCTGTTGAAACTCAGAATGTTTCACTAGAAGATGACCTTTTCCGAAGAGATTTAACAATTAATTCTATGGCTATGGATTATACCGGTAAAATTATTGATCCTTATGGTGGACAAAAAGATTTAACGAATCAAATCTTAAGACACGTTAGTAAGCATTTTGCAGAAGATCCTGTACGCATATTAAGAATTGCTCGTTTTAGTGCTAGATATGATTTTTCTATTGCTAAAGAAACACTAGATATGATGACGGAAATGGTTAGTAATGGTGAATTTGATAGCCTTACATCAGAAAGAGTCTGGAAAGAATTTGAAAAAGTATTGTCTGAAAAACACTTAAATAACTTCTTTATTAATCTTGAAAAAATTGGTGCTTTATCTAAAATACCAGGATTCTCTGAAATCAAAGAAAAAGATTTTTTTAATTTTATTAGAAATAATTTAGATTCACATTTTACTCCTAGCCTTCTTCATACCTTTTCACAAATGAACAAGGTTGATTTAGATAAATGGAAAATGCCATCTGATGAACAACAAAAAATTATTCAATTCAACTCTTGGAAAAATAATACTAATTTTTATATAAATTTAAGTGTAGATGAAAAGCTATCCTTTATTCAATTAAATAGATCTTTACAGAATCAAGAACGTTCTATTGAATTAATTAAAAATATAGTCACCTATAAATCTTGGAAAGAAGAAAAAACAATAAATTTAGAAGACGAAATAACTACATTTATGGATGACATCTTAAAACTTAAAGGATTAGACCATACAACCATTGTTGAAGAAGCCAAACAGAACAAGACAAGACCTAATGATTTAATTAAGATTTATCAATCTAATGCATTAACTGTAAAAAGAAATCAGCTAAAATTATGATATAATTTCTGTTTTTATTTTAAAACAGATATAGTATGAAATACTTATTTATTGATTTTGATGGTGTTTCCCATGGTGAAGAAACCAATAATGATTTTTTTACACATTCTAAAATGTTTTGTGATTATTTATTTCAATACAAAAAAATTTTTCGTATTGTTACTTCTAGTTCTTGGCGTGAAACTTATGACTTTGAGTTTTTAGTTGAAGCATTTGAACCATCATTACAAGATATCGTTCTTGGTATTACACCAGTTTTAGATAATGGTGGACGCTATTGTGAAATTATTGAATATTGCAAAACAAATAATATTGAACTTCATCAATAGAACGCGATTGATGATATGGAATGGCTTTCCCCTGAGAAATGCCCAAATCTTATTTTAACTAAATCTAGTAGTGGTATTAACTTAAATGATTTAGAGTTAATTAAAAACTTTGTGAAACTCCTTATTTAAATAAACAAAATTAAACTAACTTCATTTCACATGATAAAGTTTGATTTTGTTTATTTATGTGTTCTTTCTTCTACATAGTTAATTATACTATTATATTAGTATTATATTCTAAAGTCTTTTTTCTCCATACCTTACAAAAAAACTAGATATGTATAACACTAATATTATTGATAGTCCAAAACCTAGAATAAAAATAGATATTTTTAATAGTATTTAATTTTTTTCTAATTTAACAAATAAAAAAAGCAAAGATATTACTAACGAATATTTCATACCAAACTCACTCAATATTAAATTAGTAGGTTCAGTTATTTTCAACATGAATATAAAAAAGAACAATATAATTATAGCAATAAAATATTTATCTATTTTGTATTGCTGTTCTTTAGTTTTATTATTCATTAATACTTGTAGAAACATTAATTTTTTAAAAAAGAGTTAATAATCTATATTAAAGTTCGTATAATTTATTCATTACAACCAATAATTGATTGTCATACTCTCTAAAGTATGGTTTAATATATTTTAGATATTCTGACTCTAAGCCCCAAATTGATTCTGCTAATGGACCGGCTATTGCACAATAAGTATCTGTATCTCCACCAGCACTTACTACTAATGAGAAAACATCCTCGTATGATTCTGCCTCTAAAATACCAGCACAAGCGACCAATAGACTTGTTTCACATGTTAAATCAAAATTTAGTGAAATCATATATTCTTGAATTGTTTTAGGTGTGCTAAAACCAAACATCTCAAGTGCTAATTTAATATATTCCTTTTTTTTATCAACCGACACTGACTTATCTTTAATTTTTAATAAATTAAATAACATTGTTGTATAACAAGCAACTGCATTTTGTGCATCTTTATGATTATGAGATATATTGGTTATATCTAGTGCAATCTCTACAGCTTTATTTATTTCCCAATTTTTTTTAACAGCAAATAGTGCTACGGGACTTATTCTCATTAATGCACCATTACCATAGCTTCCATATGGCTTATTTGTTCCATTTGCTATCCATTGGTAAAACATTGAACCAAACCCACGATTTAAATGTGTACAACACCAGATTCTTAGTTCATCGCTAATCCAATCATGATTTAAGTAATATGAACCTTCACTCTTTGGAGGCATTTCATCTAACTTTAAGAGTATACTTGCTACAGCTACAGTGCAAACAGTATCATCTGTAAATCGTGCATCTTTTCTAAAGAATTCAAAATATTTACTTCTATGATTTTCTACTTCAAATGTGCTACCTATAATATCACCAATAATTGCACTCCACATACTTATTCCCTTTTAAATTAAACAGCACTAGCCATTTTAAAGATAGGCAAATACATAGCAACAACTAGACCACCAACTACCACACCTAAGAAGGCAATAATTAATGGCTCCATTAAACTTGAAAGAGATGCTACTGCATTATCTACTTCTTCTTCAAAAAATTCAGCAACTTTATCCAACATTGAATCTAAAGAACCAGACTCTTCACCAATTTTTGTCATTTGAATCATCATATTTGGAAATATTTCTTGTTCAATCATTGCTGCTGTTAAAGAAGTTCCTTGTGCCACTTCTTTTTGTATATTTTTTGTAGCATTTGAAAAAACATAATTACCTGATGCTCCTGCAACTGAGTCTAGAGCTTCAACTAATGGAACACCAGCCGCAAACATTGTTGATAGTGTTCTTGCCCATCGTGCGATAACTGATTTTCTAATAATAATACCGAAAATAGGCAATTTTAAGATTAATTTATCTGCTGTTTGACTAGCTTTTTTATTTGTTTTTATTAACTTTTTAAGTCCAACTATTGTTCCAACTATTGCTCCCAACATTAAGTACCAATAAGCCACAAAGAACTCTGATATGTTCATTACCATTTGTGTTGGAGCAGGTAATTCAGCACCGAATGATTCAAAAACTGTTTTAAAAGATGGCACAACGAAAATCATCAAAATAGCGGTTACAATACTTGCAATACCCATAACGGCAATAGGGTAAGTTAATGCTGATTTAATTTTCTTTTTAATACCTTCCATTTTTTCTTGATATTCTGCTAATCTATCTAAAATCATATCTAAAATACCTGCTTTTTCACCAGCTGCCACAAGATTACAAAACAAAGAATTAAAATAATCAGGATGTTTTGCAAAAGCATCAGATAAATTAGAACCAGTTTCAACATTAGTTTTAATATCAAATAATAATTTAGATACTAATGGATTAGAATGACCATTAGCAACAATATCAAAAGATTGTAATAATGGAACTCCTGCTCTCATCATTGTTGCAAGTTGACGAGTAAAAACTGCCACATCTTGTCCTGTTATTTTTTTCCCACCAATATTTAATGAAGATGATTTTTTAATTTTTTTAACAGTAATACCCTTGAACCTTAATGATACTTTCACCATTGATTCTGATGTTCCATTCATTTCTCCATCAACCTTTTTACCTCGTTGATCTAACCCACTCCAAGCATAATGATAATTTTTTACCTTTGCTTTATCTAATTTGTCTGCTTTATCTAATTTATCTTGGTTTTTTGTAGCCATATACTGCCCTTGTTATTATTATTATTTCAATAATTTAAATTATTACATTTGTTTTATTTGTCAACCGATAACTACTTTTCATTCCTTAGTTCTTTATCAATATCTTCTCTTGAAATTTTAAATTTTGCTAAAGTAGATGTTTCATTTAGTGTTGGAGAAAGACTTAATAAAGATTTTACGGATACAGTATCACTATTATCCTCAAACGAATTCAATATTTCTTTTTCTTCTTTTTCTTGTCGAATTTCTCCACTTAAAAGCAGATAAAAGTCCTCTAGTATTTCTATTATTTCTATTCCACTTTCTTCTAAAAAAACAAAATAAGATAATATGTTTTCTTTAGTATTTGGATTAAATCTATTTGATGAAGCTAAAGTTATTAATTTTTTTATATTGCAACTTAATTTTTCATTTTGTCTATAAGAACTAAAAATATAATTATCAAATTGAGTCATGTTATTTTTAAAAACTTTATCACCACAAAAATAATCATCTTGTAGAACTAAAAAAAGATAATACAATAAATATTTTATTTCTTTTATAAACTCTTTTTGGTCACCGTACCCAATTTCAATGACTTTTTTTTCAACAAATAAAATTGACTCTCTTTTAAATAAAACTATTTCTTTTATATTTTTTATATTAGGGTAATTTTTTTTAAAATCACTCATAAGTTCATCTGAAATAGAAATTTCTCTTGTTATTTTTTCTTTAGAAAAAAAACTATCAAATATTGTTTTTATCATTTTAAATAAGATTAAATTATTATTAAGATGCTATAACCTTAATCATTGTTTCTGTAATTACTTTAGATCCCTTAGAACCCTCTGTTTTTGTAACAATTTTATAAAAAACCATTATCCCTTGGAAACTTTGAGAAAAATTGTAGCTGTTGTACCCCATTGATGATGTTGAACCTGTTGTCGATGTTCCAACACTTGTTGCACAAGAATTTTGAATAGCACCAGCACTTCCATTATATTTTACATTAGATAAGGAACACATTCTATATATTTGATAGGTGCTAACATTTCCTAAAGAATCAGCCGATAAAGTTTTTACATTAGCTTCCCAAGTATTATCTTTTGTATAATCAATATACCCATTTGGAATAGATGAATTATATCCATTACTTAAACTATCATTAGTTAATGATGCAGAATTATCAACCAACCATTTTACTGCTATAGATACTGCTGAGTCGTTACTGCTTGCAATTTGTGCTCTTGTTCCTATATCTCCTGCGACATTAACAGATAAATCACCAGACCTCATTAATGCTCCTGCGGCCAATAAGACTCCTATTAAAACAAACAATGAAATTGGTAAAGCTATACCCTTTTGTTTTTTATTAAAAAATTTTATTATTTTCACTTTATTCCTCTTTATCATTAAGATGCCCACATTAAATTTCTTATTGGAATTGTAGACTGAATTAATCTATAACGATAACAATTCCAATCTGGTAATGCTGATGCATCAAGTGTTATTCCACCACTACTAAATGTAGAAACTGTTGTTGTTGAACAAACACCTCCTATAGCCTTTTCTTTTAATGGTGAACGGGCTAAAATTGCAATCTTAATCGCTTTTAAATATTGATAATTTGTAGCTACACCAATATTATTAGTCCAATTATCTATCGTATCGTTATTATCAGTATCTAAACCATATAAAGCTTTCATTAACACTATATTATCACTTGTTATAGAACTTTTTAAGTTAAAAGCATTATATTCAGCCAATTGATTATCCGTTATTTTATATTCTGTTATATCTGGTTCACTCCCAATGTTTATTAATTTTGCATTTTTTAAATAAGAGATACCTAGACCACCAGCCTTATTATATGTTGTAGCTACTTGTAATCCCGTAACTGGATTTGTATAATTTCCAGAATTGTGAATAACATTATCACTTGTTCCAGAACTAGTTGGTAAATTTGATATTTGTGATAATGTGCAATCTTTACCAGATTGAACAGCTATTAATAAATCACCCTCTTGCATTCCATAACGAGTATCTACCTTGTAGACTGCCGCAGAATTAGGCATCGATGATGTTAACTTAACTGGATATAATGACCTATCTGAACTACCTGACATAAATGTTATCTCATCTGATACTGTATTATCAGCCCCAGGAGTTATTAATACAGGAACTAAACTAAAATTAAAATCTTTAACTGTTCTATTTTCATTATATCCTAGAACATTACAACCTATAAGTTCTAAATGATTTATACCAAAACCAGCCTTTTTAGCATTTTGCTCTATTGGAAACATAGCAATAGCAACATTAGACATTGTTTGCCCCATTTGCACCGTAGTTCTTTTTTGTCCCTCAAATTCAGCATAAATTGTTAATACTCCAAGAATAGTAATAGATGACATCAAAAGACCAATCATAAGCTCAACTAAAAAGCTTCCATTCTCTATGTTATGATTAATTCTTTTCATTTTAATTTACTTCTTTCTTATATTAATAAATCGTTGTTTCGGTTTGATATTTAGAAACTACAGCATCACCCGGTTTTTGCCAAAATATACTTACTTGAACAAGTGTCCCACTACCAACAACTGAAGTTACAATAGTTGGTGGATTGCTTGCAACCCCAGGTAAATTAGATTGTAAATCTGCTAACCAACTAATATATTCTGTACTACTTCCATCTACATAATTTGTGATGTTAGCTTTATCTATCATTATTTGACTAAGAACATTAGATGCCATGTAACTTGCACTTATTCTATATTGTGAGTCAGATGTTGACCTAATTGTATCTTCTTGTATTTTTAAAACACCTAAAATTCCAATCATAAATATAACAATAGATACCAATGCTTCTAAAATAAAAAAACCTTTATTATTATTTTTAATTTTCATAATTTTCTTAAATGCCTCTACAATAACGAAAGTCTGTTACATCTACTACAGATGGGTCGCAAACAAAAGAACCTCCACCACTTCCAACTTTTACTTGTAAATTTCTAACCCCATCAAAAATTACAGCACTTTTTACGGTAATATCTGAAATTGTCTCTGTAGCATCAGTATTAACTGATACACCACCATGACCACCAAATGTTACCTCATTAGCTCCAACAGGAAGAATTTCTAAAGAAACACCACTTGATGATTCTGTTGCACTTTTCTTATTTAGAGTTTTTCCTGTGCTTGAGTCAATTATTTCCCAAGATGTATCTGCACCTATGCTGAAAACAATTAATTGATTACGACGAATTGATTCTGCACGTGCTTGTAAAATACCAAAATTAATACTTTCAGCTATATTTCTTACTCTCATATTTGCCATCCATGCAGAATAAGTTGGTGCAGATAATGAAATTAAAAATGTCATAATAGAAACTGAAATCATCAACTCTATCAAACTAACTCCATTTTTCTTTTTTATTGTTTTCATTATCTTTATCTTTATATTTACTGACAGTTTCCATTTTTATTAAGAACCCAACATCCAGCAGTTAGAGTCCATCCACTTGGAACATTTAATGTGCTACGAGTATTATCTTGATCTATAGAATATGCAAATCCATTATTACCTGTGGCAACAATAGTATATTCACTTCCATTTAACGTTGGACAAGTTAATGCAAAGTTTTTCAAATCAGAAGGTAATGCCGCTAATGTTCCTGCCGAACAAGCTCCGACATAAGTTCTATTATCTTGAAAATATTGTTCCATTTTAACTCTCATGCTAGCTAAAGAACTAATGCCTTCTGTTATTTGTGCTCTCAATATATAGTCACGATAAGATGGTAGTGCAATAGAACCTAATATCGCTACAATTGCAACAGTAATCATTAACTCTATCAGAGTGAAGCCATTTTTCTTAATCATTTTATTCCCTTTTTTTACATAGCATATTTAGTCAAACAAAATATGTCAATTATTTTTTATAAATTTCTCTCCAACTTGATTTTCTAAATTTATTTGAGCCAACAGTTATCGCATTTGCATTTGCATCCATTGCAACAGGAGTTAATTTCCCTGATGCATCGGTAATTAAGTTTTTCATAATTCCTGATTCACCTAACTTAACAATTACTTGTCCAACCACTAATCCACCATATAGTTTTTTAGCAATTATTCCACCATTTGTTGGCAATGCACCTCCTGACAAATAATCCACTTGATAATACCAAGCATTACCACCAGCAGTGCATAGTGAGCTAGCAGGAACATTACTAATTACACTAAGTGTTCCAACTGCTAGAATTGAATCTACATTAACTCTTTCTCCAACTTGAGAGTTAAGGTCAAAATACCAACCTTTAGTATTAATTTGTGACAAGTCTACAAAGTTTGATGATGCTGAACTTGTTATTGTCCCTGGAGTTATGGTTTGACTAACCATACCTACATTATCTCTTAAGATACCCAAATTAGCATTTGTATCTTTGAGAGCATATACAGATTGAATGTCTGTATTAGCAACATCTGAACCATTAAAATATGAACCTGTAGAAACAAACAAGATGATGTCCGTATTTATTTTAGCAAGATCAACTTTTGTTGTAATTGGTTGTGCTACTGATGGCCCCTTTGTTGTTCCCAATAATACTACTGTTGGAGAACCACCTGTTAAATCCCATTTCCAAATATCACCATTTAAATCACCAGCATAAATATATTTTGTTGTATTATCTTTTGAAAAGTCATCATAGTAGCTATTTATTTTAGCAAGACCAACTTGATTTGTAGCACTTACAGTCCCACCAGTTCCAGAACCTGTATATAATTTTCTTAATGTTGCACCAGTTTCTAAATCTAACTCATAAACAATACCTGCACCAGTAGAATTATCATAACCTGATGTTAAATATACTACCCACTTACCATCCAAAGCTCTTTTTGTTATCATTGGATTTCCATAAGAATATCCAAGTTCTGCATCAGATTTAGAACAAACAGTAGAGTCTTTACAAAATTCCCATAAAGCTTTTGGTGCTGATGGATCTGTAACATCTAAAGCTACATATCCCTTACCACCTGGCCCCATCCCTGCAACAACAACTGTTTTCCATCCACTACTTAATTTGGCATCCATTACAGCTAATTGTCCATCCATAAAGAATTGATGGTTATAGTTATAATTTTGATCAGATAAAAGATACATTTTTTGCATCATACTTCTAGGAATAATAGCCCATTGTTCTGCTCCAGTTAGAGCATTAAATCCATGAATCATTCCATCATTTGCTGAAGCATAAACCATTGGTGTTCTACTAGATGGAATAGTTGTAGCCTTATATGTATCATATCCTGTATCTGTCCAAGAAAAAGTAGACTCTGCAACATATATTGGTGCAGCATCTACAATATCACCAAGCACAAATTCTTTGTTTCTAAAAAATGGATTTGCTGTATTTTGAATCTCATATTGACTTTGACCTCTTAAATAATTAACCAAATCAACACCAGTATCTACCTGTGTTTTTTGAACCAAACTTAAACTTCCTGAAGAACATTGAGAAATTCCACTACATTTATTCTTAAATCCAGAAGCATCATTTGTTGATAATAGTCCATCTGTTGATACTATTGTTGCTAAATCAAAATTCTTTAAAACATTCCCACCTTTTGGCATATAGTATATATTTCTAGTATCACTACTAGCTGACACCTTACTATTCAACATAGTTCTTGCAGACCAAATAGGAACAGTTTCAACCACTCCAGTAGTTGAGTCTATCGTATTAGCAGTAATTTCTCCATCCCAACTTACAGTTCTATATGTTGTATAGAACAAAGAATTATCAGTTGAAGTAATATTAGGAGATGATGTTGCCGCTGCCGCACTTGAACTTGTTTGTGCTACCAATGAACTTAGTGCATCACTTAATCCACTAATAATTTCATCAGAATTTTCTGCACTAAAATAACGACCACGACCATTTACTGTTGCATGCCACAAATCATCAATTGCTGTTGGACTACCGCCTACAGGAACAGGCCAATCACATACACCTGTTGTCCAAGAACAAGCCCCAGAAACACCTTTTTTAATGTTTTCTAAATCTTTATTTGTTCCTTTGTAGTAGTCTTTAGTATAAGACATAAACCCATTAATACCTAAAGATATTGCATAAGTTACCATGTGTTGGTTTGGATTTGTATCTGATGTAGAAACAGGAACATTATTTATACAAACATTGTCACCAGTTGCTCCTGATGTGCAATTAGAAAACCCACTATTTCGTATATCTGTCTTATAATAATACATAGCTACATCGGCTAATGTTCCTGATGATGATGATAATGAGCCATCATAAACACCATCTGAACGAAGTGTGTAGTTTCCTGCCAAGTTTGTATTGTCCTCATTAGTAATATTATTCCCTGCAATATCTTTTCCAACATCACCAAAATTCCAATATCCATCAGTTGCCAATAATGAATAGTTTTGTTGACATGAATATTGTACAGGATCAGTTCTACCTAATTTATTTGCATAATATCTCCCTATGTTTGCCAAGGCTCCTTTAAGTCTTGTTCCACCACGAGGATTTGTTGCATATAATGTATTATAAAAACTTTGTTTTTGTGTAGAATCAAAATCCTTAACATTTAAAAAAGAACCTGAATTAAGTGTTGCGATTCCTACTCTTTTATTTGAATCTATAGACTTAAATGCTAAACCAGCAGATGTTTTCATTGCAGAAATTCTATCTTTATAATATGTATACCAATTTGCATAATTAGTATAATCATGTGAATCAACAGTAATTCTATTAAAATTACCATATCGTGGCTTAGTAAACTTACCTGGCACATATTTTGCCTGACATTTATTTACTCCAGACAATTGACCACTTATTACTGATGTGCTAACGGCATCATTTGCTGATGCACACCATCTAATTGGAAACGGAATATTTGATAATGTTGATGTAGATGAACAAATAACACCATTTTCATCACAAAACTCAGTAGCAATCATATTATAGTAATGTGGAACACTTGGACCACTTACTGGATAATTAAATGATTCATTTGGATATGCTTCAGCTATATAATTGAAAGGATTAGGTGTATCTATACCATTTCTTACACAAATTGATTTATTTTGTTTTTCAATTTCACTTGGATTTGATTTATTGCAAAAATAAGTTTCTTTTAAGTTGTTTAATAAATCTGCGGTTGCATTTGAACCACTAAAAATATTTATTTTTGCAGCAGAAATACTCTGATCACCTAATGAAGCACCTAAATAATTTACCCCAACTTTATATTTAACACTAGGATTGTAATATATTTTATTAAACTGATATGCAAAATATTGAACATCAGGAGCAAATATTGAAGTATTATTACTACTGTTATAATTATTAAAATTATAAACCCTTGTCAAATTGGAACCAATCCCATTAGATGCACATGATCTTCCAAAATTATTCTGTGTATAGGCTACTGATGTTTGAGTTCTTGTTTTTATTTGAAGATCAAATCTATTCCTATTTATTTTAACACACTGATATTGTTCTGTTAATGTATTATTTGGTTTATTATTTGAACATCTGTAAGATCTTGAATATGAACTAACAAAAGACCAATTAGACCATGCAGAATATGATGCTCCACCAGCTATTACAGATTTACAATTTTTATCATTTATTTCATCACCCAAATAATCCCAATCCATAGAACCAGAATCATCTAAAATAAACATAATGTTTGGCTTGACTGTTGTTCCAGAACTAGTTTCTAATGGTGTATTTGGTGGATTAATTAATGAGGCCGCAAAAGTTGGAGAACTCAACACACATAATAAACCAATAGCTCCTAAAATTTTTTTAATATTCATAATTTAAACCTCTAAAATAATTATTCGCCATACCGAAGATATAGCAATACAATTGATTTATAGCAAAATTAAAGTTATTGTCAATTTAAGCCATCATTTAATATATGAAAGAAACAACTATTCGTTTAATAAAGAATCAAAATTTTCATTATTTTTAGTAGACTTAATTTTGCTATTATTTTCTGGATGAGAAATAGAAAAAATATCAATATCTCTTTCTATTTCATTTATTCTACTTTTTAAATATAATTCCAACTCTTGTGCTGTTGATTCTTTCATTATTGACTCAACCTCTATAACTATCCAATTTTTATTTTCTAATAAAATTAAATCTTCTTTTCCTATTTTTTGTTCTACTAATGAAAAAGCAATTTTAATAATATCACTTTTAAAATCATAGTTTTTATTATTAATTAGTTCTTTCACACTTGATTTCCAAAGTGTTACAAGTAGTATTTTTTCAATTTCATTTAATTTCATATTAACAATCTTTACTTTTAATATTAATAAATGGTTGTTCCTCATTAATGTCAAGACAATCATTTAATATTTAATATAATATTCGTTGCCCTTACATCGAATTAATTATTATGATATACTTAAAAACATTAACAAATAAGATATAATATGAGCATAACTTTACCTATTCAATTACCTTACCTACAAAAATTAAGCTTAATCCTTGGGAAAACTTTAACATTTATTGACTTAGAAACAACAGGTATGGTTCATGAGCACAATTTCTCTATTATTGAAATTGGTCTTATTCATATTAGTAAAGATTTAGTTATTCAAAAAAGTTCACTTGTTAATCCACATATGAAAATACCTCCATATATTAGTGAAATAACTAATATTTATGACCATATGGTTTCCGATAAAAAAGATTTCTCCCACTTTTCATCTTATGTCGGTAAAATTGCAAAAAACAATATCATGTGTGGATATAACTCAAAAACATTTGATTCCAAAGGAATGGAAAAAATGTTAAGAAAATATTCAATTGATGAAACCTTTAAAAATCAACTTGATTTTAGACATATTTTTCTCAGGTGTAGAAAAAACTTTGATGGAATTCTTGGACAATCAGGAAACTTAACTCAAGCATGTGCTCATCATGGTATTGTTATTGCTGGTGATGCACATAGAGCAGCTTATGATATTGCAATAACAGCACTATTGGCAGAAAAACTTTTAGAAAAATATGGTTTTGGAATTATTCATAAAGATATGGAAAAATTTGACGACTCTAAATCTAAGGGGTTATATTACAATCACATTGTTGGACAAAAAATTAAAATAATTAGTTAATAGCTCCAAGATTTTTTAGTTCTTCTGCTATTTGCTCTGCAACTTTTTCATATCCCATTTCATTTAAATGTATCATATCTGATTTATATTCTTTTTTTGATAACCATGTTGAATACACCCCATCAATTAATATAACTTTATTTTCTTTAGCAATTTCCTTATAAAATTCAGCATCATTCAAATATCCCACAAGTGCCAATGTTGATGGTTTTGGTATGGCCAACAATACAACTTGAATTTTTTTTGATTTAGATATATTAATCATCTTTATTAAATTAGTTCTAATTTCACTTTCGGAAACTTTTCTTAACATATCATTTCCACCAAGACCTATTATTATTAAAGATGGGTTATACTCATCAATTACATCAGTAATTCTATCTACCCCATCTTTTGTTGTATTTCCGTTCACACCTTCATTTATTACATTTATATGGATAATTTTTTTTAATATTTCAGGATATGATTTATTTTCTGGTGCACCATAACCAAAAGTTAAACTATCTCCAAATGCAATAATATTTGAACTTGGATTAATCTTGCTTAATTTTTCTTTAGAACAACCGACTAATAAAACAAACACTAATAAAATATAAGTAAAACTTTTCATAAATTAAAAAATCTAAACCGATGGTTTAATTTTTATATTATTGTTTTCTAATGAAGAATTTCTAATTTTTATAATTCTATCTAAAATAACTAGCTTAGATACCAGACTAAACTTTTTCTTACCACCATCTAACGCTAACTTAGTTTTTGAAAGAGATGATTCAATATTTGTTTCTTGTTCCATATTTATCCTTTTATTATATTTTATAAAAAAATCTATTAAAAGCAACATTTATTATTAAATCTATTCTTAAGTTTCTTTTACAATTGAAGAAGTAATGATATAATATTTTATATAAATCTACTATAGGAATTTTTCATGCCTGAAAACAACTCTTTTCTCTTTACTTTTGATCGACTTCGTAAAAAATTAGGTAATCCAAATGAAGAAAACAAACAAAAATCAATTAATGACATTCTTAATGATAAGGTTCTTGAAAAAAATCTTGAAAACATGAGTAAAACCATAGAGGAAAATATGGCATTAATTAATGAAGGAATTAAAAATATGAATGTTACATCATTCAAAAATAAACCATCCGATGAAAATATCAATATTGATAACAGCACACCTGGAAAAAACATAGAATCTAAAGAAAATTTAAATAAAATTAAAGATACAACTCTAATTAGTGCTGAATTTAGTGTAGATACTCAAGTTGAAGAAGAAAAAAAAACAACTAAACTTTTAGACCGTCCCAAAATTAGAGTTCTAAAAGAAAATCTATTAAAACGTGTATTTGGACAAGACCCAGTTCTTGATGAAGTTGTTGATATTCTTAAGGTAGCTGCTCTTAACATTAAAATTAACAAAGAAAAACCTGCTGGTAATTATTTATTTGCAGGACCGAGTGGTGTTGGTAAAACTGAGCTTGCTCAAACCTTAGCTGACTCTCTTGATGTTCCACTTTTAGTTATTAATATGGGAGAATATGGGTTAGAGCAAGATGTAACAAAATTAATTGGAACTTCACCAGGTTATGTTGGTTATCAGGAAGGTGGAATATTAACAAATTTTGTAATGGAAAATCCTGTTTGTATCGTATTATTTGATGAAATTGAAAAAGCTCATCCATCTATAGATAAAATCTTACTTTCCATTATGGACAAAGGAACAGCTACAGATAATAAAGGTAAAAAAGTTATATTTAAAGAAACCATAGTTATCTCAACTAGTAATCTTGGTGCTGACATTGAATATATCCAAGGTCTTGAACAATCTGAAAAAAACAAATATAGAATGGAAGCTATTAAAGAGGGATTACGTCCTGAAATTATTAATCGTTATGACTCAGTATTTCATTTTTATTCTCTTTCTCCAGAAATTTATAAAAAAGTAGTCAATAAATTCTTAGCTAAATTAACAACCAGTATTCAAGAAGAACATAATATTTTATTGAAATTTAGTGATAAAATTTTAGACTTTATTAGTGATAAAAGTTTTGACCCTGCTATGGGTGGACGACCAGCACGGCGCTTTATTGAAAAAATTGTTGTTAAACCTTTAGCAGACTATATGCTTCGTGAAGATTTTGAACAAGAAATTGGTAAGCATCCAGAAATAACTATAGACCTAAATAAAGAAAACAATGTTTGCTTTAAAGGTAAAAATAGAAAAATTCTTGGGGTTCTTGAAAATACTGCTGAATTGGTTGCAAGAATTGAAGAAGGAAAGTTTACAAATAAAAAATCTGTATCACCATAATCCAATCTATTAAATAATAAAACCTACATTGATTAATCAGTGTAGGTTTTATGTTTTTATATTAAAAAAAGAATCTTGGCTTCATTGCTTCTAAAGTTGAATCTACAACCTTAGTTAATCTATTTTTAAACATATCTTGTTTATTTTTCCAAGAGTTAATTTGCTCTTTTTGTTTAATTGCATAATAGGCAAAAGTATCTTCTATTTGTTCATTTAAGTTTTCAAACTCTGGAGAGTCATTTTTAGTTGGTATAATAGCTAAAATTTCTCCACCATCATTATTAATAACCTTCAGACCAAACTTCTTAGCTAAATGAAGACTTTTAGTATTCGTCCTTAAACACAACATTTCAAGTTGCATTTTATTTCTTGACTTTGCAAATCTTACCATTCTAACCATCAATTTACTTCCTAAACCATTACCTTGATAATTTGATTCAACACTAAATCCAACTTCTGCTTTATTGTTTTTTTCATCCAACACACACTCACCAACACCTACAACATTTAGATTGCTATCAAAAACACCAAAAATACCATTGGCTTCAAAATCAATTTTACTTACATATGTTTTAATACCAGTTTCTTTTAAAACTGTACAAAAACGACTATAGACGGAATCATAATCCAATCTTAAAAAATGTTCCAATACCTTATCTCTATAATCAGAAGATAATCTCTTTATGATAAATGTGTCTTTTGTTTCCATATCTTCCTATAAATTAATTGCACTATAATTCATTCATTATAGTTCAAAAAATCAAATAATCAAGGGTTTACCCTTAAAATAGTTTAGAGAGATTATTCTATATATCAAATATTAATATATTACTTCAATAATTAACTCTTGATTTTAATATATGAATTAAAGGCTCAAAAGGCTCTTTTAGCAAAGGAAACCTTTTCTTTATTTCCAATTGTTTATATATTATAAAATCTAAGATGTTTTGATTGTTTTCGTCTTTCGTTAATAAATCTTCTTTTGTTAATTCTTGTTGAATTAATTCAAAACACCAATAATCTTTATGCTTCACATAATTGTCTATCAAATTAAACAAGCAGTTTCTCTTATCAAAATCAACTGATTTTAATGAAATACCTATTGGGTTCAGGCTCATTACTTTTTCCATTAAATCACTATTACCTATTTTTGCAATTGAATGATATATTGTTTCTCCAAAACTATTTAAGTCATTTATTTTAACTTTAGGACAAGATAACAAATAGTCTACTACATCTAATTTAGAGTTTTCTATTGCTACAAAAAGAACATTCCCATCAGGTGTTTTATAGTTTATGTTTATTTCTGTTTCTTCAATAAAATATTTAACCATATTTAAATTACCTGTTTTTGCAGCTATAAATAAACAATTTTCATAACCACCATTTATCTTGTTTATATATTCAGGATGAATTGATAGAATATCCTTTACCATATATAAGTGTTCATCTTTCATTCCTGACCAATGAAATAATTCTATTGGGTAGTATTCATTAACAGCAACCACCATTTTAATCTCCTAATTTATATTTAGAATATAATTAATTTATTTATTTTAAAAAATCAAATTGATTTCAAAAATTAATCTACTATATTAATAATAACAATTAAGGCTAATATGTTATCTCTAAATCTTTTTCAATCAACAATTAAAAATACTTTCAACTTAAATAGTAATGCTTCTAGAGAAGAATTTTGGAATTTTCAAATACTAAGTACTATTTTAACAATTTTTTCTTTATTTTTTATGCTTGCAATTTATTCGTTACCTTCATTAATTTTCTTTTTAATATTCATTACTGCATTTATTTTTATTATGTTTATGGTCGTAGTTAATTTATCTGTTAGCATAAGAAGACTTAATGACCTTAATCAACCTAAAATACTTATCCTCATTAGCTTTTTACCGATTATTGGTTTGATCTTTTTTTATGGGTATTTGGGTTTTGCAACAAAATCAAAAAAATAAGTTAATATCCATCTTTTTTTAACTTATCTTCTAATGCCAACCTTAAATATGCAGCTTTAGTTAAGTTATTATTTAATGATGCTTCATTCATTCTTTTCATTAAATTTTCTTGTATTGTCAAATTAAAACCTAATGTTTTATTTTCTTTCTTTTCTTTATTTTTCATCTAGACTCTCCATTGATTTATTTCTTGACTACTATACAATAGAAATAATTTATTTTCAACAAAGGAATATTAATGTTTGATAAAGCTGACATAAAAAATGAACATATTGAAGAAGATTATAATCTTCTTCAAGAGTATTGCAAAGAAAATAAATTAGACTTATTAAAATTTATAAGCAATAAAGAAAATATTAATCAAGCTAGTATCCATATCCATAAAAAATTAAATTTTGCAATTCGACTTATCATTAAACCAATTAAAATTGAATCTCTTTTAAATGAAAATCACGATTGGATTATTAAAACAACAAAAGAATATATTAAGCAAGAAAAGAAAAAAATTAAGAAATAATAATTATGAAATACTCTAATCTTACAAGCACTGATAAAATTCTTGGTTGGTTTGCAAAACATCCATTAAAAATAAATGATTATTGTGATGACAATACTCATATTTTTGATTGGATATATAATGGTTATCGTGGTCAATCTTCTGCAAAATTAAATCTTGTATATGAACTAATAAAAAGAAATGCTAACTTCTCTAATATTAAAGAAGATACATTTAGACAAATTGTTTTTTCTTTTATAAGTTCACTAGAACAACCACAATCAAGCTCATTTGTTTTAACTAATTTATTGAAAGAACAAGATAAACTCAACATATTAAAATCTGATTTTTCAAACCTAAACTTTATTATTTCTAGCTACCCTAATTATTCTCACAATTTTTCTGACATAAAAGATAAAATAATTTATTCAAATGTCCCCCCCTTTATAGAACAAGATAAAAAAGATATTGCACATGTTATTGGATACAATTCACATCCAATTATCTTTTTAATTCAATATCAAATATTTAAGGGATATTTAGAAAATAAAAATATTCAAAAACTTAATACGATACATGAACTTAATGAACACATTGTATTATCTCACATACCTTTTCAATACAAAGAAAGCAATAGTTCTATCTTAAGTGAATTAAATAATTTAAATTATACTAAATCTGACTCTTGTTTAACCATGTTAGAAAAACTCAATTCTTTTTATATTGAAAATTTTACAATGACAACTCAGATTAAAGAAAATTCTGAAATTATAAAAAATATCAAAAAAAGAGAACTTTATAGAACTCTTTCCCTGGACTTAAGCAACTCTAATACTCAATTTAAAAAAAATAAAATTTAAGATTCCAACATTCTTTTCTTTTTATTTATTAAAAAATCCAAATCTTCAAAAATATCTTGACTATATATATTATCTCTATTTTTATGAAGTAAATCATTGTTAATAATTAAATCACTTTCACTCATTATTTCAGATAATAAACCTCTTATACTAGAGTCATCAAAAATCTTTAAAAATTTTGAATTAAACCAGACTGATTCTTTCCCATCATTATCCACTTCTTTAAAAATCCAAGGATTTTTAGTTACACTTATTTCTTTAACAGAATATAATTTATCCTCTAAATATCTAAAAACTATAAAGTTTTTACATTGCTGAATATGACTCTGCAAAACAGTTGATTTAATTTGTCTTTTATTGCAAGTATTTATTAATATATTTGTTTCGTCAATCCATGTTTCATCTTTTAAATCCTCCGCAATTAATTCTTTAATTGATTCATCTGATACTAATTCTCTTAATGCAATTATTTTAGCTATTGTTTTTGATTCAACTTCATTCATCGCTAGCATTTCAACTTGCTGAATGTAGTATTCTATTTCTTTTGGTGTTGATTTTTGATGTAACATTGTTTTCTCTTTTATTAGAAGAATTATAGACTCAAAAACTTATTTTTTCAATATAAAAATGAATAAAATAAATAAACCCAATTAAATCAATGATTTAACAAATATATTATTGGTTAAAAATTAATATTAAATGGAATTAAATTTATAATTTCATACTATTTATTAATAACTTTTTTTCTTTATTAAATTTAAATGATTCTATTTTTCCATAAAGCCTTATTGCTCATAAGTGTATTTCTTGCCATCAAAAAAGTGGCAGCATTCCAACTTTGGCCTGTCATACCCATCGGTTGAAGAGATTCTCCATGAAACCACTCCGAGAACCTCCATTTATCAAGAGCATTTACATTTGCTAACTTTTCTAGCTCCTGCCATGCCAACTCATTAAGACCTAGCCTAGCTAAAGCCATTATCCAAAATCCACCAACAAAAGGCCAAATACCTCCATTATGATATTTGTGTGGCAGGTTTTGGTTATGTCTTTCCATATATGGCCGCCAAAGTTCATGTTTTTTAGATATTGGATTTAAAACTACACGAATTGGATATCATCTGATAATTTTTTAATAAAAATCTACCTGTTATCATTCTATTAATAGAAGATAACAAAGTAGAAAATACTACACTTTTATATCAAGCACCCACAAAATTTTCTTTATGAACAGCCAAATTACGTGCGGAAGCCATAGACACTCTTCCTGTTTTTGCTAAATTTAACAAACATTGATCCATTGTTTGCATTCCTAACTGTTGACCAGTTTGAATTGATGAATACATTTGTGAAATTTTATTTTCACGAATTAAATTACGAATAGCAGGAGTTCCAACCATAACTTCATGAGCAGCAACTCTACCGGCACCATCTTTAGTTTTCAATAATGATTGTGAAATTATGGCCTCTAATGATTCAGATAACATGGTTCTCACCATTTCTTTTTCTGATTCCGGGAACACATCAATTATACGGTTAATTGTTTTAGCGGCTGATGATGAGTGAAGTGTTCCTAGCACTAAATGTCCTGTTTCGGCTGCTGTTAAAGCTAAACGAATAGTTTCCAAATCTCTCATTTCACCAACTAAAATCATATCAGGATCTTCACGTAATGCAGAACGTAATGCATTTGAAAAAGATTTCGTCATAGTTCCAACTTCCCGTTGATTAACCAGTGATTTTTTGCTTTTATGAACGAATTCAATTGGGTCTTCTACTGTCAATATATGACCAGATTCATTTTCGTTATAATAATCAATCATTCCTGCTAATGTCGTTGACTTACCAGAACCTGTTGGCCCAGTAACTAAAATTAATCCTTTTGGCTTACTCATTAACTGAGCAAATAATGGAGGTGTTTTTAACTCAGCTAAACTTAAAACTTTGGAGGGGATAGTTCTAAGAACTGCGGCAGGACCTCGATTTTGATTGAAAGCATTAACCCGAAATCTTGCTAAATCTTTTACCTCAAATGAAAAGTCACACTCTAAATCTTCATCAAACTGTTTTCTTTGTTGCTCATTCATGATGTCATAAATCATATTAGCTATTTGTTCTCTATTCAATTCAGGAATGTTTAATTGTCTAACTTCACCATGAACTCTTATCATTGGTGGCATTCCCGAAGACAAGTGTAAATCTGATGCCTTTTGACTTACTCCGAAATTTAGTAACTCGATTAAATCTGCCATATTATCCCCCTTTTTTTATTGTTGTTTTTATATTCTATAACTAGTATTTTTTTATTTCATTGTTTTATCTGCAAACAATTATTTATTTATTTTCTAAACACGAAATTTCTAGGTATTGATGTTAATTCAAATTTTATATCTTCTAAATCTTTCATTTATTGTCATCCCCAATTCATTACTAAAATTACTTTTATCTATAATTTCTTTCCCCTTATTGTTTCCTTAATATTATTCTTATCTCTTTCAATTAATATTGTCAATGAACTTTTTTATATATCTAATAGCTAGAAAGCTCTTTTATATTTTTTTCTGCCAATTGTTTTTGACTAAAAAAACTAACAAATCTTTCTAATTCTTTATAGTAAACACGTTCTGATTTTATTTTATATTCTTGGTTTTGAATTAAATCTAAAATCGTTTGACCATTGTTGTCACGCACATATAGTGAAGCTCCCATATCTAGCAAAAAGAATATATTAGCAATTCTTCTTTTTTTAACGGCATGCATCAATGCAGTAGACCCACTGATTAAATCTCTATGATCTAAAAGCCTTGGAGATGTATATCCATGAATAAACTTAATGTCATCCAAAGAATTTGTATCTGCAACCTTAATTAAAGGTGTTTCTCCATTTTTATTAATAAGTGAAAAATTAGCACCATTTTCCATTAATACATCTAAAATACTTACAGAATAACACATCATTTGAGTAGTCCAATGAACAACACTATCTCCATCAACATTTTGATGATTAATTACCTCTTTTGGTGTTAACATTGCAACCTCCATAGCCATTTTATCTAAATGAACTTGGCGTATACTATGATTATGTATTTTTATTTGTTGCTCTACAATTGCCATAATTGCACTTTTGTCATCAAAAATTTCTGCCACAATATTAGGAGAACTTTCTAATGTTTTTCTAGCTGGTGATAAATAATAATCCCTTAATTCATCCTTAGGAAATGTGTTTGCTTCCTTTATATAATTTTGAAAATCTTTTAATTGTGTCATTTTTTTCCAATCGATATGCCCTAATATATAAAATAAAATAAAAAAATCAAATTTAATTCATTTAAAATTTTGAAAATGATTAACACTTATGATATAATTAAAAAATGAAAAATAATATATATAAACACATACAAAACAATTCCCCTACCACCCTCTCTTTTGAAGACTTATTTAGTCACTTTAATTCTTTAGATAAAAACATAACAAAGCAAAATCTAGGATTCTTTTTGAAAGAATTAGAGCAAGATGGGCTTGCGGTTGAAATTAATAAAAAATTTATTGATTTATCTAAATTACCAGACCATCAAGGTTTCGTGCATTGGAACATTAACAATCTATGTTGGATTGAAGAAAAATCGAATATAAATGATTACGGTATTGCTTTTAATACTGATGAAAACCTACTTGGTGTATTAAATAAAAAGAAAGCCTCTTATGGCAATTTAGTTAAGGGTAAATTGTATACCAACCCAGAAAATGAAAAAACATCTCTTTTTATTACTGAAGTTCTAAAAGAACACAATCCACTATTAATAGCTGTTTATCGTGAATTTAATTCTTGGAACATATTAAATAATGGTGCTGGATTTAAGTTTAAAAAATCTGAAGCTGATATTACTTCTGAAGTTAAAGATGGTGATATATTTGTTTTTCGTAAAAATGGAACACAGTATGTAGAACAAGAAAAGTTTGGAAACATATCTGAAAAGGGAATTGAAGGAAAACTTATTCAAGCTGTTGCACATATATTTAAAAATAATGAACCCCTTAATGAAATTACAGTTCAACCACTAAAACCTCTTAATAAGCCATTTTTCTCTGTTGATGGAATTGGGACTAAAGATATTGATGATACTATTTGGATTGAAAAGAAGCCACTTAATGCAGGCTATGATTTATGGGTTGCCATTTCTGATGTTAGCTCCTTTGTCAAACCAAATGATAATCAAGACATCCATGCTAAAGATAAATCTACTAGTTTTTATTTCAATAATGATACAACACATATGTTGTCTAGAGGATTAGCAGAAAACTTTTGTTCATTAAATCCAGGATTGCCTAAATTAGCCTTAATTTGTCACTTAGAATATGACAATAATGGTAAACTAATTTCTTCTGAATTTTTAAATAATGAAATAATTTCACATGCAAGACTTACATATGACGATGTAAATCTTATTCTTGAAGATAAAAATCCTCAAAATAGCTTAATTTATAAAGATAATGTTGTTTCCAAATGGAATGACCTTAATGAACCAGGAACAAAATGGTTGTCCTCTACCATTAAAGTTTTTGAAGAATTTTCTCTTCTTCTATCAAAAGAATATAATCCAAATTATTGGATTGTTCCAAGTGTAGATTTATCAATAAATGAATTTGGAAAAATTGATCATTTGTATATTGATGGACGTGATGGTTCTCCTGCCCAAAAAATTGTTGAAACCTCAATGTTAGCAGCTAATAAAGCTGCTGCCCAATTTTTATCTGAAAACTATCCTTTTATTGGATTATTTAGAAATCAAGTTGCTCCAAGCAAAGAATTTGAAAGACCTAAACCTGCATTTTATGATACAGACAATGAAGGTCATTGGGGATTACAAACAGAATTTTATACTCACTTTACATCTCCAATCCGTAGATATTGTGACCTTATTACAAATCGTTTAATTAAGGATGTTTTATATTCAAAAACTAGCATCTATACTAAAGATGATATAGATGAAATCGCAAAAAGAATAAACTTTCAACAATATGTTTCTCGTCAATGTTCTAATAGAGAGAAAAATTTACTTACAAGTCAATATTTACAGTCTCTTGTTGAAACAGGTTCATTACAAATAAAAAATAAAATTGTTGATGTTAATGAAAATGGTATTGTTGTAAGAAACAATCAACTTTTAGAAAACTATATTCCTAAATTTAAGCTAGATAGAGAAATTGTTGCATCTATAGAATCTTTTGACCATAAAAATTTGAACCCAATTGTAAAAGAAAATCTTATTGAAGAATTAAATAACACTTGGAAAATCAAATGTTTTATTGATAACTATCATTGGCTTGATAGTAGAAAAGAAATAACAAATAAATTTTATAAGCGAGATGTCACTGATGAGTTGAACTCAGAAAGGAAAAATAATGCTAAAATATAAAGGTAAATTAACATTTGATGTTCCTCTTAGTGATAGTGAGCTTTTTTTTCTAACAGATTGGCAAAAAAAACTTGTTGATATAAACAATGAGTATATTGCCTCATCTAAATCTGAAAAAGAAGAAGTTAGTCAAAAAATAAATAGTTATAGTGGTCTTAATTTTACTAAGGAACAACGATGGGCAATATTTTATGCCATGTCTCCCATGATTCATTTTAAAAAAGACTGTATTCAACTTAAAGGCTCTAGCAAAAAAGGTAATATGAGAGAAGCATTAATGGCTTATTATCACTTTTTCTTAGGTGACGGTGCTGTTCTTAAAGAATGTATGCATGTTGATGTTTTAAAACAGCATAAATTTAGTGGTATTGTAGAGGCACATAAAATAACATATAATGGTGCAGAATCGCGTTGGTGTTACCTCGTAGAAGATAATAATGTTTCCTCAGTCAATGCCTCAAGTATTAAAGAGTATAAGGAAAATCCAGATAAATGGCCTATTGCAAATAAAGTAGATAATTTTGAAGATATATTAACGAGATATTTCCCTCCACTTATTAAATATGCCATACTTAAAAGGGAACTTAATGAACAAGCTAAAGATGAAGAAAAACAACCCAAAAGAATTAAGATTTAGACTTAATAATTAATATGATTGAAATAATTGGAAAATGTAATGTTATTTTTGACAGTAAAGGAAATGATTATCTTGCTTTAGATATTAGTCCCTCTAATTTTTTACCATATGAATCATTTATGATAAATCATGGATTTAATCACGAAGTAAATTTAAAAAAAGAACGAGACAATGGGAAGTATCACATTACATTAATTAATGTTGCACAATGGGGTTTTTTAATCAAAAAAGGTGAAACTGACTCTATCCTTAAACAGTATAATAATCAACTATTTAAACTAACACCTTATGGTATTGGTAAGGCAGAAAAAAATGGCAATACTGCTTATTTTCTTATCTTTGAAAATGATTTACTTAATAACATTAGAATAAACTCAAATTTAGAACAACATGATTTTCATATGACACTTGGATTTAAAGATAAGGATGTATTTGGAAAACCTAAAAATAGATCTACTTGTATTTTTTCTCAATTAGATATAATTAATTATATTAATAAAACAATTAATCCAAAAAAAATTAAACCTTAATTGCTTTTTAATGTAGGACAATCACCATCTCTATTTGAAATTGCATTTATTTTTACATCTACATTAGATTCTCCACTTGATAGGATATAATTAATAATTAGGTTACTATTATCTGCCTTTGAAATTAAATCTCCATTTAATTTAATAGCTACATTTTGTTTTTTAACTGGATCTATTCCATTACACTCAAGACTAAATTTACCAACATCATTACTTTTTCTAGTAAATTCTGAAGCACAAGTTAAACCTTCAAATCCAAATTTTTCTTGTAATGACTTCTTCAATGATGATTGAATCATATTTTGTGTGACACAAACCTTTACTGTTCTTTCTCCATTAAACCTTGAATCTGCTTTTGACTCTGTTTTTGTGTTTATTTTCCATAATCCAGGAATAGAATTATCAAATACTTGAGAAGTTGAAGTATCTACTCTTTTGACTAAATCTTTAGCACCAAGTTCCCAATATACTAACCCACCTAAAATGAAAATAGCAATTGCTATTTTTCTAAACTTTATATTTTTCATTTTTTCTCGTTTCTGTTAATTAATTCTTACCAATAAGATAGCTCCACTAACTAATGCCCCTAAAAGGTATAACCACTTAAATAGTTTCGCATTTGAATAAGGTATTACTTGAATAATAATATTATTTATTTTTTTTACACTTAAATAAAAAGGTGAAGTTAAATAATGTTCTGCTAAAATTTGCATCTTTTCATCCTTAATTTTTCTTTTTAAAAATAGATGTTCATATATTTTTTTCTCATCACCATCAGGATAAGTTATTTCAAAAAAAATACCATTTTCTTTTGGTGTAATTCCGGTAATTATTCCCACAACAATATCTTTATATTCTTTTATTAATTTTGATTTTTTAAACTCAATAAAAGTCATTTGTGTTAAAAAGAAAAATAAAAAAACTAACAATAGATTTATACTCATCTTTTAATAACCTTATTAATCTCTTGTATTTTATATATTAAACTTCCAATGTTTTTTTTCACTTTTTTTGTTTTATTAAATGCTCCATATGCAACTTTACTTTTTTTGTAAATTACATATCCAGTATTTGCCAAAGAAACAATAGTTACTGTTTTGCTTACTAATTTTAATGCAGAAAAAATCATTTTTATTCCTATTTTTCACATTATACATATAAAACAACATTTGACAAGATATTATATTTAGACATATAGTCATTTATGAAAAATGGAATTATTATGAGAATTATAGAATTTGTTATAGAAAAAAATAAAAATTTTTTTAGCCCTTACATTATACTTTTAGATTGTGCTGATATTAGTAGCTTTAAACAATCTAAAAAACACAAAGACAGATGTAAGATTATCACAAAACAAGGATTAAGTTATATGGCATATGGAAGCTATAGAACTCTTACGAATAGATTCTTTTATGCAATAAGTAAAAAGTGTAATTTTTATGAAGATGATGTAATTAGACCATCAATTAGAGTTTTGCATAAACCTGAACTATTAGAGTGTGATACCTCTTTCTTTGACTTTATCCAAATAAAAGGATTTATTCTTGCATTAGATGAAAATATAAATAAAGAAAGACTACCAATAGATACTCAAGAATTATTAAAAGAAGATATTAAAATTAATCAATTACGAGATTAATAGTCAGGATGTGGCTCTCATACGATTAACTAACCTTGCTTTTTTTGGCTTTTACCCCACAGTCGTACAAGCGTGTTACCGACACCCCATCATGCTTTACACTACGGAAATTATTGAAAGAGCTTCTATTAGATATTTCAGCAATGCGTGCTTATGCTTGCTCTAATACCTGATCCAAATTGGCTCTACTGCCTAGTAATGCTTGCATTAAATTAATTAGAATGATTTGTGACATTTGAAGATTCTTTTAGATTGTTAAATATGTACTTTAAATATTTTTACCATTATTTAAAAGAGCTTTTCTAAACATATCACTTCGAAGATTAGTTTGTTTTTTAATGGCATCATCGAGATTTTCAAAGTTTTGTTTTGCCCTACTTTTTTGAAGTGTGTAACCATGTCTTGCCAATTTCCATAACACGCAATCAATTAGGTACGCATGCCCTTGCATCCAATTAATATTTTTGGTTAATTCATTTTCATCCACTGTCAAAGTTTCATGCAGAAATTTGAAGAAATCTTTTTAATCATGAAAGTCACGTAGGAATTCTGGTAAATGATTTCCATCTTCCCTCCAAGATTTTAATTTTGCATCCATTTTATTAGATAGATGAATCAATCCAACCAACTAATGCATCCTTAGATGATACACCCATTTTACTTGCAAGAATCTCACCCTTACTGAACAAATACAATGTTGGAATACTTCTGATTCCAAATTTAGCTGCTAATTGTTGGTTTTGATCTACATCAACTTTAACAACTCTAATGTCTGTTCTTTCTTCTGAAAGTGTTTCTAACATTGGAGCAATCATCTTACATGGTCCACACCATGTTGCCCAAAAATCAACCAACACAGGAACTTCAGATTTTAATACCACTTCTTCAAAACTTTCTGTTGTTGCACTTATTACTTTACTCATAATTTTACTCCATATATTTTGTTGTATTTTGATATTAACAAAAACATTAAAAAATGTCTACCATTTATTTGTTTTTAACAAAAATCATGTTGTTATTCTTTATTATTATTTTAAACTTTCAACTCTTACTTTTATTTGACCTAATTTTGAATTAATTTCAATATTCTTTTTAAACTCATCATCTTCAAAATTAAATATTGGCAATTGTTCTTTTCCTAAAATGCTTTGACCACTTTCGTCATATGCCACATTAACATCTTTTAAGTTTTCAGCAAAACCAAAACGATGTGTTAATCCATTTTTATCAAATAATTCCCAATCAAATTCATAATCACTGAAATGATTCTCTAAATTATTTCTTACGAAATTTTTCACTTTAATTGGGTCTTGTCCGAATCTTCTAATAATTTCATCAGCTTCATTTAAAAGAATTGATTCTTTTATTCTAGAAAATACTATTTTCCAAGAATGACAATAATGAAATTTCCCATACATCCCCTTATTATAAAGAAGTGAATCTCTTGCACAACCACCTTCACAATCATCAAAATGTTCACATGCCATACAACTTGTAGGAACCTGATTTTGTCTTCTTCTTATTTTTTGTGCTGGTTGAGACATTAACATATCTTCAACACTATCTACATTTAAATTCCCAAACTTATATTTAGAACCTAAATCAGCAAAATCTGTGCAATTATATACATCACCATTAGGTTCTAAAGCAAAAAATCGTCCACCACATTTACGAGTCCAAGGACAATGCCCCTCACCATCTACACCTATAACTTTTTTAAACATTTGATCTAAAGGTGTAATTGTAAATTCAGGAACATCTTTAATCCATCTATTGTAAACCTCAACAAGAGTATTTCCATATGTTATTGGGGATATTAATTCACCAGTATCTCCTTGTCTACCAGTAGGAACACAATAGTTAAATCTTACTGGAAAGCTTCTATCACCTCTTGATAATGACCAATCATATACTTGATGCATTAAATAAGCATTACTTTCTTGATATACACCTATTACCATTGGTCTAAATCCATCATCAACAAGATTGTCTAATGACCTTTTAAAGACACGAGAATAGGTTTCCCAATTTCCTTTTATCGTTCTATTTTTTTCATCAGGATCAAAACTTGTTGAAAGTGAACTTCCAAATACATTTAAAAATACATCTTTCCATTTATCACTATATCCCAACATATTTGATTGCATTGAAAAATTAATATATCTTCCTGTTTCCTTCATTTTAACTAAAGCATAGTTATAACATTTTTGATAAAATACTGGTCCCATTAACATTGGTTCACCACCATGCCAAATCCAAAAAGCTCCATTAATCATGTGAGGGTAAACCTTATCAAAATAAGATTTGAATGTATCAAAATTCCATTCTGGTTCCCAATCTTCACCCATTTCCTCTAATGGAGGTGAGGAACAATAAGAACAATGGGCATTACAAACCCTTGTTGGTTTGGCAACCACAACATAAAGAGTTTGTGATTGTTTTGGCATTATTTGCAACCCTTGAGGTGCGAATAAATCTTCTGTTGTTAATTTTCTTGTCATATTATTTTTTGATTCTAATTTACAGCTTGTATGATATTTTTATAGCTTAATATTATTTAAAGTAAAAGAAGCTTTGATCTTCTACTGCATCACCTTCTCTTATTGCTTTACATATGCAATTGTCACATATATTCCCTGAAGAATATTCAGACTCTTTTTTAAAAACATGTTTTAACATATCATAAGTTGAACCATAATGAGATATTGAAAGTTTTTTATTATTTTTTATAATTAATTCGCTAGAACAATCAGTAGCTTGTTGACCTTCTATATTAAAAACATTTTTATATTCACTTTTACATGAGTTACAGATTATTTTTTCTGACATTTTAAACCCTTAGTTGCTAGAATGATAACACAAAAAAATCAAAATGGGAAATAAGTTGGATTGGCTATTACAAATTGATTTTTTATCTTAGAATTTAATAGTGGCATAGACCTCTCTATTAAACTTATACCTTTAAAAAAATCAGCTTGCTCATTTCCACTTGTTATACTTTTAAAAACCATTTGTTCTGTTAGTTTTAATATAACTATTGCCGTAGGATAAATTAATCTTTTATCAACCTGGTGACCAACTTTTCTAAATAATAAATTACCAACAATTGATGCCATTGATTCCTTATCTAGCTTCATACTTCTGACATACGACATTATTGCTGTATTTTCAGTTATAAATTCATATATTGCACTCTTACCCTCTTTTGTATGCCAATCTACTCCATCAATTAACCATTTATTATCAATAAGATCAATTGGACAATCTGTACTTACATAATCTCCAGTTTCAAATTTACCAACTTTTATTTTTTTTTTCTTTTCTTTTTCATAAACATAAGACAATAAACCATAAGAACTAAAATGAGTTTCCTTATGTATTGAATGTGCATAACGAATAATATTTAAAATCTTTTCATCTTGTATAAATCTAGAATTTAACTCTATAAAATTTTCTAAGTTATTTTCTTCTACATGTTTAAAATTTTTCACACCCAATATTTCCCAACCAGCAATTACCCTATTTACTATTAATTCTTCATTATCTAGAAAAACTTCCTCATTTGTTTTTTTTGTTTCAGTATATTTTTCTTTATAAAATGAAGCCAATGTTACTACTTCACAAGCACTTCTATCCTTTATACTAGTAGTCAATTCAGAAACGATCCTCATTACATAATCTTTCCCACCTAACTCTTCAATTTTATCTTTTTGAATTTTTGTAGATAAAAAATCATGAACGAGATTGGTATTTCCTAATCCAATATCCTCAATAGCAATCACTGACAAACGATAAACAAGATAACTTCTTTCTAAGTCATATAATTTTTCAGCATAGTTATGAGCTAATGTTACAAAACCTTTTCTAATTGATTTTTGTAAACAAGATACCAACAACCACTTATCTTCTTTGATTTTTTTCATTTTATTATTATTCAATGTAAACAAAAAATTGTCAAATAGATAATACCACTAGAAATTAAATTAATTTTTGTTAGAATTAAATAATAACTATTAAAAAAATTAAATAATGATTAAAACAATTTCTTATAACGATGTTAGCAATATAACATATCCTGAACAACGTGACTACAATTACATGATAGCAGCATTCAAGGACTTACATTCTAAAGGTGGGAATGTTACACTCATGGTCAAAACATCAAACTATTCAGGAGATAAAGCTGAACTGATTACATTCAGAGATTTTGTTATAAAAAACATTTCTGAACCAGAGAAATTTTTACAAGAGCTTATGAAAGAAGGAGTTATTTCTGGTTTATGTGATTTCTCTTGGGATAATACTACAGGAACAATAGAAGAAACAAAAGATTATGGACTATCTTGGATGAAAAATAATTATATTAATTTTTCTGAAATGATTAATCAAAGTATATTAAGTCTTATTAAAAAATTACCTGAAGACATTTCAAAAATAAAAACATATAATCGTTATGACTATGAAGGAAATCCTAAATCTGATAATTTTCTACATCCCTTAGTTCATATTGCTAATACAATACATCAAAATGATATTTATTCCTTAATTATTTCCAACATTCCACAATTAAAAAAAGAATGGGAAAAATTAGATAGAGATGGCGACCCTTTATTTGTAACAACTATAGATGCTAAGTATAGCGATGTAAGAGACTCTCAATTAGGAGTTTTATTTTATATGTTTGGTATTGGTAAAGAATACTTCCATGAAGAAGAACAAAAAACAAAATTACAGCAATTAATAAAATCGGCTGCATCTACAGGCAATATTGCATTTCTTAAAGAAGTCTTACCTCAAATAAACCTTAAAGATATAGAATCAAATTTTCATACATATGAATTATCTCTTTCTCATGCATTAAATAAAGAAACAGCTAATGTTCTTTTAGATCATGGTGCTATCATAAAACAAAAGGTTGTTATAAAAAATTCAACATATAATGTTAATGCACTCGATGACATAAAAAATATTACAGTCTTTGATACTATTTTAGAAAGAACACCAGAATTAGTTGAGCAAATTAAAACATCACCAAATGATTTTTATAAAATTATGTGTATGAATAATAAAAGTATTGATTTTACAAAACTTTTAATTGAAAAGTATAACTTTCCATTAGAAAATTTTGATATGCTTAAGGTAGCTTGGATAAACGATAAAACATCATATTCATGGCTTTTAAAAAATGGGGCAGATAGTCGTGAATGTGATAGTTTTTGTAACTCAATAGTTCAAGCGAGAGATGAAGGACTTAAGCACCTTAGACAATTAAATAAGGAAGGTTTAATTGTCTCTAAATCTCCAGATATGATTTTCAACATTTTTAATAGTTCCCCAACTAAAATCTTTATAAATTACTATGACAAAGTCACATCTGTAGAATTAGAAAAACTAACAAAAACAGGCAAACCTGCTTGGTGGGGAGCTACTCAATCTTTAGATTATCAATTTATGCTTTCTAGAATTGATAATCCAACTCAAAATGCCAATAATGGACAAACATTATTAGATTATTTATTAAGCCGACAGTTAAAAAATAATAAACTTGTTTCACCTCGTGAAATAATTCAACTACAACTTAAAAAAGCTTTAAAGAAAAATCCTAAATTTAAATTTGATTTAGATTATCGAGACTCAAACAATAATACATTTTTACATAAAATTATATCTATTGTTGAATATGGAAAAGATAGTATTGATTATGAATTAATAAACTTATTAAAAGAAAATTCAAATCAAGACCCAATATCTTATTTTCAAAAAAAAAATAATGATAACATTACACCGTTAGAGCTTATTTTTACTCAAAAATTTAAAAATTATTTTGGACAAAATAAAGTTTTAAAACTCATATTAGATAACCCAAGCTCTATTAATTTTAATGAAGTATTAACTACCGGAGAAAAAACATCAGATAAATTTTTAGAATTCTTTAAAGATGAACCAGAAAGATTAGCTCTTATCAATGCTCTTATTCTGAATGCAGGACTACCCCACAATAATGTAAAACCTTCAACAAAAAGAATTAAATTATAATTTAATTTTAGAGATAGTAAAATGATTTACTTTAATATCAACACTATTTCTACTCCATAAAAACCCCTCTGTTGGCTTTAGGTTTAATAATTCTCTACCTAAATTTTCAAAAACATTATATGTTATTTCTTTTGTATTTAAATAGAAATCTCTTATAAACTTTAATTCTGGCTCAATAAACGATTTGTGATTACTAAGTACTACCTGTTGATAATGAGATAGTTCTTTTGACCTAAATTCATGAATATAATTAAAAGAACAAACATAATTATTTAATAAAATTTTGGGTCTTATGTTTTCATTTTTATTAATAATAAAAACAGTATACTCTTTAATATTTAGTCCAAACACTTGTTTTTCATATGACACCATAGCCGACATCAATAAAAATCCCAATGAATCATAAATAAAACCACTTAACTTATCTGGAATACCTACATTAATACTATTTTTTTGCATCATTGAATCTAATACTTTACATCCATTATAAGAAAAAATACCAGCAACATAGCAATCTTTAAAACTTGTTAATTTTGCATACATTTCTTTAATATTTTCCCAATGTAAATTATTAACTTCTTTTGATATATTAATTTTCTCTAGATTCATATTTATATCAAATATTGAACGAATATATCCTAAAATCATATTAGCTAAAAAATTATTTTCCTTTAATAATAACCCACAAAATTGAATAATAAAATCAAGATTCAAACTTTTAAGTAGAAAATCTACTGTATACTTTATTTTATATTGTTGACCTATTTGTTTTATCAATAATCCCCATATGAAAATAAAATCCTTATGATCTTGTGACATATTTCCTAAAAAATCTTCTAGATGCTCACTATTAAATATTTCATTAATAGGATCTAACTTTCCCTCACCTTTTAGGTTTGATGTTATTTCTATAATACATTGATTTTGTTCAATTAACGACTCTTTGGCAATATCTAAAAAATGGTAATGCGACCCAATAAAACAAGTGTTTTCTAATTTTAAATAATGTGTATCCGTTGCCTTCGTTACAGCATTGTAACTTTTCCCAACATTGATTTTAAAAATTGTTTTTTTATTTTCAACCAACTCTTTTTTTAATCCTATCTTTTCTTGTGAGGTTAATAAATATTTTATACTATCTATACCTTTTGCAGATATATCTACCATAGATAAGTTATTATCTATTCTTTCAGTAATCTCTACCTTATAATCATATTTTACACTTTCTCTTCTTTTTTCTCTTCTATATTGTTTCCAAGATGAGAATCCTGCAATATAAGCAGCAAAAGAAGCAGCGGCATCAATATTTACAATAGGTATAACACCATTATTGACATTTGCTGTTTGAAGGCTTTTTTCAATTATTTGTTTTATTTGTGATTCAGTAAATTCTGTAGTTCTCATTCTTCTCTTAAATTATTTAAATTTAATATATTTTAATACTAAAAATAAATCAAGGCTTTCTTTTTAACACTGATGTTAAACAGTAAGATTCTGTATTAAAATTAAAATTTTCCTTAATATATAAAACAGATTCTCCTATTGTTTTAGAAAATCTATCTATACTTGCCATAACATTTCTACCATCATTTCTATTCTCAACACCCAATCTACAAAAATATTCATTAACATCAAAAATTATAAAATTAAAAATAATTTCTTTACCAAATATACTCATCATAACATCTAAAGCTTTTATTAATATTTTTTTATCACAAAAATTAACATCACTTATCCATATTTCATCACAATCTTCAATTGATATTGTTTTTAAACGATGTAACAGTGGGTCAGTTTGAGAAATATCATCAAAAACACAATTTTTGTCTTTCCCACTTAACCAGGTTGACTTTCCACTTCCAGGCAACCCAATTAATAAATTTATTTTTTTCATATTTAAATATTACGATGTATTTTATTCTTAATTATAATATAATAAACTTATGGAAAAAATACAAAACTTAGCACAATCAGACAATATCTTGGGTAAAATGCAAGAAAAAATTTATAGTAGATAAAGACTTTAATCCTTATGTTGGTGAATCACACCGACCTAAAGGACGGTGCTTCTAGGGTATAGAATTTATCCTCAATCTTTTGATTGAGTTTTATAGACAAATTCAATGACTTAAACTTAATACACAATAAATTATAAATAATTTTTGTGTTATTAGAGGTTTTTATCTGACCTAGATTTGAATTAAGTAATAAATCTTTGTTAGAAGATTCACCATAATCCTTAGGTTGTATTCCACAACCATTTAACTTCTCTGTTATTTGATACTCTAAATTACTGCAGCTTATAATAGAACTACTACTATATTCAACATGATTTAAAGTATTATTAATAATGTAACTGCTATGGGTATCTCTATGATTTATATAACCACAATGTGGACAACTATATACTCTATCTTTTAATGTTATATTGTTGTTCACATTTCCACAGATGCATGTTTTTGTTGTTCTTAAATTAGAACTTAATTTCTTATATTTATAAATGATAAGGTTATCTTTAATTATAGTTCTGTTATTTTTATCATCAAATCTATATTTCAATTTAGCATAAGTTTTACCTAAAATTCCATTTTGAATTTTATTACTAAATTTAAACTTTTTATTAGCATACCAAGATTTAACCATTTCGTCTTGAAAAGTTATTTCTTTAAAAGAAGAAAGCATTGAATCAATCTTTTTAACCGTATCTTTTCTTCTAGCTTTGGTTTCTTTCAATGATTTAGATCTAATACTTGGTTCTTTATTTTCCATTAATGTTGGTATTTTAATTGGTTTTATTTTGTGTGAATTAAAATATTCTGTCAACCTTAAAAAACTAAAGTTTTTTAATCAGCCTTACATCGCCGCCCTAAAGGACGGTGCCTTTCGGCTGACATGGGTAAAATTATCAATTATTCTAGTGTTAATAAATTATTACCTGAAATTTTAAACCTTGATTCTTGGGATTTAATTGATTCTACATTTCGTAAAACATACAATGAAATGACTTCATCATTCAGATTATTAGCTCCAAAAGAAGAAATTAAAAAGCTCAAGCCTTAATTTTATCTATTTTTAAAGTAAACATCTGAAAAAAAGTTTACTGCATTTTCTTTTTCAAAATGTACTTGAGAGTAATCAAAGTAAACTGGAATTTTTTGGGGAATACTTTTAAAGAATAATTCTTTTTTCCCTATATTCCTTATTACATCCCTCTCATTTGTCTCAGATATATATGTGGCTAATGCCACATACTCTTTTACCCGAATACATCCAGAAGAATATAGTCTTGTATTAAAATCAAATAAATTTCTTTGATTTGTATCATGTAGATAAATATTTTCTTTTGATGTAGTTTCAAACTTTAGATTTCCCAATGCATTACCCTGACCAGATGGTTGCACAAATTTTGAATTTACAATTGTTGATAAACTTTCATATGGTTTTATTTCTCCGTCTTCACCAACAAGAGATAATCCATGTGATTGTAACCAACCTATATTTAACTCACCATTTTTATAGAGATTTCTTTTAAGTATATTTTTAGTTGGAGTCCATGTTGGATTATATTTTATAGAAATAATATCAAAATCATCCAATGGAGTTTGAGTTTTTTGTGCTCCAACAACCACTTTTGACTCCATTAATAAATTATAGCTACCCAAATCATCTTTTTCATAAAAATAAAGCTTCATATTTGGAATATTTATAACTATCATTCTTTTGGAATTTTTATATTCATTTTTATCTATTATTGTTTTCCAATTCTCCATAGCATTTTTTTACTGCACTTATTCTCCAACTCATAGGTTGTTCATAAATAGCAAACCATGTGTTTTTATCTATAATTCCAGTTGGATTAAGCCCCATTAAAGTTTGACTTTCCTTTACAGCCTTTAACATTGATTGGTTATAAATTCCAGTTTCTTCTAACCCCCATTGTTTTTGAAGCGCTTTAATTGCCTTACTTTTATTCCCGACATAAATATCATAAGAAATATCAATATAATCTTCAATATTAGGTTCGTTATCTTTTTGTAATCTGTTATCGATTAAAATATCTTTTGATACAACTATATATTCTTTATTTAATAAATACTTTTCCCCAAACCTTAATTGATTTGTTAGTGCAAAAGAACTGTGGCTTAAAAAGAAAAAGCCTAAACCTAATGTTATTTTTTTCATGTTGTTTTCTTGTATTGTTTTTATAATTCATTTCAATACCAACATATCTAAAATTTTTTAAAATTCAAGAAGGAAATTTAATTTTATTTTGTTTACAAATTTCTAAGAATGCTTCAGCATTACCCTTAACATCGTCCAAAGGGTCATGACTGTGTTTTGTTACTATTAACTTCTTCCATTTGCTTGAAGCCCTAAAATCTCTTTGTAATCCGGCATAGAAATCACCAATTCTTCGGCCACTATGACCAAAAGGATTTTCGTCACAATATGCATGTAAATAATAATTAATAAACTGCCAATCAAAAGCTAAATTATCAGACATAAAGATTGCTCTTTCACCGTTATTTTCTTTCTTTATCCAATTTAAAAAATTAACAATTGCTATTTCAGGACTAGGATAATTTTCATGTTCTAATCTAGTTATTGAACTAATAGCTAAAGCATCTGGTTTAAAATTTTTTGATATTGGTGCTACCAATGCTTTAAATGTTGTTTTCATTTCATAATTAACTTTGATGGCAGCAAAAGACACCATAGAATATAATCCAGGAGCTGGACCATCTGATTCAATATCGACAATAAATATACTCATATTAAATCTTTCTCTTTTTTATTTTTTCTTCATTATATCTTAAATTTTTTTCTAAAACTTTAGCCATAAAAACACTATAGTATTCTTTATTTCCACAAGATTCAAAAATCATTGAAATCCAAACTGTATTTGTTTTGTCAATTAATATTTTATTTTGGTTATTTTTATATATTGAAGAATTAAATTTCATTTTTTCTTCAAGTGAACTAGAAGCAATAAAAGACTCAATATATTTATCTATATCTTGATCTGATAATCCATATTTAACAGGGGTCATTAAAATAGAATTTAAATTATTAATACCATCATCAACAATCTTTCCTGTATGCTCTACCAAAAAAGATATTCCATAATTATCTTTTTCATATACAGAAAAATATAGATTTAATCCCCTTGTTGATAAAAAATCAGATAAATTTGCAAGTAAAACAACCTTTCTAAATAACAAATCTATTTCTAAATCTTTAATTTTTTTAGATTGATTTTCAACTGACCCATAAAAATTTATATACTCCATTTTTTTATTATATCACAACACAAACAAAAAAGACTGAATAAATAGTCTTTTTTTATTATTTTTTATTCATCATTTCTATGATTTTATTGGATGTTGTATATCCTTTAAAACTTTTACCATTTTCAAAATAAATTGCTGGTGTTCCTGTAATCTTATGTTTTTGTGAAAAATCTAAATTTCTTTTAATAGCAGAAGTATCACAACTAGCTAATATTTTTTCTGAAACTATAGGTGACTTATTTGAGGTCATATAATCCTCCCAAGCCTTATTCTTATCGACTGAACATAATATTTCTTTTGCCTTTATTAGTGAACTTTCACCAAGAATTGGGATAATAAATGTATGAATTGTCACATTTTTTAACTTCCCCAACTCTGATTGTAATTTTTTACAAAATCCACAATTAGGGTCTTCAAATGTTACAACCATATTTTTCCCATTCCCTACTTTTTTAGTAACTGCATCTTTAAATTTCAATTCTTTAAAAGTAAATGCTGTTAAACTTTCAATTTTATTTTGAGTTATATTTTCTCTTTCTACTAAATTCTTTTTAACCAATTCACCAAAAAATAGATATTGACCTTTCTTTTCTGTATAAAATATATCAGAACCATTAACAATTACTTCATATATATTTTTAATTGGTGTTTCATTAACAACAAAACTTGGCAATTCAGGATTATTCTTTTTTAAAGCAATACTTACTTCTTTTAATAAATTCACACTTTTATTACTTGCAAAAGTTGGCATTAAAATGCTAGTTATTAATGCAATAGCTAGCAATGATTGTTTTAGTTTCATTTTTAATCCTTTAATATTTCATATAATATAACAACACTATTTTTTCTGTCAATTAAATTTAGAAAATTTAGAATTATTAATAAAACTTAAAGATTCTTTAAATACACTATTTGAAGACAGCATCCCCAAATGGGATACTTTCATTATTATTTTATCTGTTGGGCAATTCACACTTGCTTCATCAACAAATACTGTTCCATCATTGTCACCATGTTTTCCATGAACCTTTCCAAAAATAAGATTTAATCCAAAATCACCAATGCCTATAATACACCCCATTTCACATTGACTCTCCCAATCTGGTAATTGTTTAATAATTCCAGATTCTCCTGAATTTCCCAATAATCCTCTTAATTTAGTTCCATTAATAAATTTAGCAACATGACTTCCATTATGGGGTGTTCCTAATGTTACTATTTTTTTTACATTTATTGAATTAAACTCCGTTTTATAAAGTCTAGAAATTAACCCCCCCATAGAATGACCAACCAAATAAATATCAGAATTAATGTTTTCAACCATTTTATGAAGATTCCTCAAGGTTTCATCTTTATCAAATCTAATTGTTTTATAATTAAAAGTTAAGACATTAAATCCTTCTCTCTTGAATTTATATTCTAAAATCTTCATTGATAAATGATTCATATATAATCCATGAATTAAAATAACTGTTTTATTCATTAATCTTCCTTCATTACTTTACAATTAACCACAAATTAAGTTATTTAACATGTAAGTTACGACACTTTCTCTTATTTCATTTCTGTTACCATTAAATATTAAAGTTTCAGTCTTTACATCATTTTTACCTCTTGCCCATGCCATACATATTGTTCCAACAGGAATTTCATCTGTTCCACCACTAGGACCTGCAATGCCAGTAACAGCTAATGAAACATTAGCTGTTGAATTACTTAATGCACCAATTGCCATATCTTTTGCAACTTGTTCACTAGTAATATTAAATCTCTCTATTGTATCTAATGAAACTCCTAGCATTTCATTTTTTGCTTGGGCTGAATAAACAACAAATCCTCTATCTAACCAAGCTGAACTTCCAGGTGTCATTGCAATAGTAGCCGAAATAAGCCCTGCCGTGCATGACTCAGCCGTTGTTAACTTAATGTTATTTTTTATACAATAGTCTCCAACCTTTTTTGATAAATTTTCCATATTAATTACCCAAACTTTCATAAAGTACTTTTACACCAACATAATCTGTCTTTCCAGTTCCCAATAGTGGAACAGCATTTACAGTAACTATTTTTGCTGGAACTGCTAATTCAGGATAACCCAATTGTTTTGCTGATTGGATTAATAATTGTTTTGTTAATTCTTTATCTGTTGTTAGTAAAACAACAGCTTCACCCTTATTTTTATCAGGAATAGATAATGATGCATGAGTAAATTTTGGACTTATTGTGTTTGCCATCTTTTCTGAATAGTCTAAAGAAATCATTTCTCCTGCAATTTTAGCAAATCTTTTAACTCGTCCTTGAATAGATACAAAACCATCATCATCTATACTAACAATATCTCCAGTATTATACCAATTTTCACCATGCTCACTTGAATTTTTCTCAATTACTCCAGGATTCTCATGTTTCATATATCCACTCATAAGATTTGGGGCATCAATAAATAACAGTCCACCTTTATCAATACCGGCGACAGGTGTTAATTTATATTTAATTAATGGTAGAAATTGTCCAACTGTCCCCTTTCTATATGCCATTGGAGTATTTACTGCTAAAACAGGTGCTGTCTCTGTAGCTCCATATCCTTCAAGAACACGTAATCCAAATTTTTCAATCCACATTTCTCTTGTTGAATCAGCTAGTTTTTCTGCACCAGCAACAACATATCTTAATGTGTAAAAATCATGTGGATGGGCAAAATTAGCATACTTTGATAAGAATGTATTTGTTCCAAATAAAACAGTGCATCCCCTGTCATAAACAATTTCTGGAATTATTCTATAATGTAACGGTGAAGGATACATAAATAGCTTTGTTCCAGTAAGAAGAGGTAATAATGTTCCAGCCGTTAAACCAAATGAATGAAACATTGGTAATGCATTAAAAATCTTATCTTCTACACCGAAACTAAAAATACTCTTAATTTGTGCAACATTAGACAATAGTGCACGGTGAGATAATACAACCCCCTTTGGTTTACCTTCGCTTCCACTTGTAAAAATAATCACACCAGGAGATTCAATGTCTGTATTTTCAATAATACATTTAGGACGATGGAAAGCATATAAAGCTAACCACAATTTAGTAGATAATCCAACCATTGACTTTATATCTTCAAGATAAATAATCTTAATGTTTGATTTTAAAACCTTTTCCATAACTATTCCAAGTTTAGATATTTCAATAAATTTTCTTGAAGATATTAATAATTTCATTTCCCCAGTTTCAATAGCAGACTGAATTCCTTCTGCACCAGAAGTATAATTTAGAAATGATGGAATTCTATTTGTTGCACTCAACCCCATTAAAATAGAAAATGTTGTTGTTATGTTTGGAAGTAATAAACCAACAACTTCGTTAGGACTTGTTTCTTTCTTTAAAATTGTAGAAAGTGCTACAATTTCTTTTGTAATCATCTTATAGGTAAATTCTTCTTGCCTCATATCTTCAGCAATAATTGAATTCTTTCCAAATGTTTGAGCAGTATCTAAAAATGTTTCATATAGTGTTTTTAATTTTGTAGATTCAAACATCATGTTTTGCATAATATGACGAAGTTCTTCTCCCGCCTTCTTTCTTTTTAATTTAGCACTTTCAACTGTTGGTTCTAAAATATATTTAGACTCCATCATTGTAATTGAAACTTTAGGAAATATAGCTTTGGGATACTTATTGGATAGCTTACTAAAGATACTAAACTTTGGACCTGTTAAACGCACCGGAATAATTTCTGCACCAGTTTTATAAGCAATAAAACCAGGACCATCATAAACCTTCATTAATGACCCAGTAATTGTAATTCTTCCCTCAGGGAAAATAACTACATTTCTTCCTTGATTAATCAACTTAATAATTTGCTTCATAGCCAAAGGACTAGTTGGATCAACAGGGTAATATTCTGTCAATGATAATAAAATTTTAAACAATCTATTCTTTAAAACTGTGGTATGCACAACGAATACAGGATTAATTTCTTTTAAATATAACCCTAACAATAATCCATCTAAAAATGATTCATGATTAGCAACAATTAATTTACCCACTGTTGATTTGTTTGCAGCAATTTTGTTAATATCACCAAAAACATTAACTCTAAACAATACACTTGCAATTGACTTAATTATATTTACAACAATACTTTTCATATATAAAATAGCTTTCTTCAAATAGTTTTACAGCTAGTATTGTATCTTCTTTTTCTTAATAATTCAATAATTAACAAGCACAATTATTAAATCATGTATTTTTTTATCTAAAAAAACTAAATTATTAATCATTATATTGACCTTTGTCATTGCTTTAAAAAATTTTAACACTTATAGTAATACTTATTTTGGAGATAATTTTGGCTTATATTATAGATAATGAACAATGTATTGATTGTAGACTTTGCATTCCAGAATGCCCTGATGGTGGCATTAGTGTTGTTTTTGGTGCTGATGGAGAATATAGCAATTCAGGCATCTACACCATTGATTCAAATAAATGTTCTGAATGTATAGAGTTTAACAAAAAATCAAAATGTGCGGCCATGTGCCCTGTTGACTGTATTGAATTAAAAAATCCAGAAATAGATTCTGTTCTTTGGCAAAAGTTTAACAATAATAAAAGTAATTAATTCACATCTTCATAATATTTGAACTGTTTTTTAAATCTAAAGATGATTCACGTATGGAATTAATCTTATCAATAACTTTAATGTTTGGCGTTTTTAATTGCCCGATTTCTAAAGAATAATTCAATGGATTATTTAAATCTATACTAAATAGAGTATTTTTACTTTTTACATCTATTCCATTTTCTATTTTAATTCCATCAATTGGTAGTTCAATAGTAATTAAATTTTTTTGTTGTTGTGCTATGAAACTACCTTCTTTTACATTTTTTATTACTGTGCCAATAATATTCCCACAATCAATATTTATTTTTCCAGAAGTAGTTGTGCCATCTGATAACTCCATTAAATAATTTAAATTTTTTTGTGATTTATCTTTAATAATTATTTTTAATGCTTCTAATAAAGATTTTTTTGCTCTAAATGAATAATTGATTGCTTTTCAATTAAAGGTAAAATTTTATTTTTAATTTCTGTATATTTATTTTCACTCAATTCTGGAAATTGAATTTCCTCACCTTTTTTAAAATAATATAGAATTTTATTTCTTGATGGATAATCTTTTATTGTCTTTAATATATTTTTATTAAATTCAAAACCATCTTTTAATAGTTCAATTCCAATTTTTTTCAATATAATATCATCTTTATATAAAACATGAAAACTTTCCCAATTTTCTGATAAAGATACTAAGTTTTTTATTTTTTTTAATTTATTAAATGAAATATGCTCATTTACCACTTTAAAATCTGACATTAAATTAACTTCATTTTCTTTGTAAGTAAACTTATCATGCCCAAAATCATCATTCATTACACTATTTAAATTTGTATAAATTGATTTTATACTTTGAAAACAATTCAGAATTGCTTTTTATTTTTTCAATGCTCATTTTCTACTCTTGTATAATTACATTATAATTAAACAGTTATTAGAAAGCAAAAAAATAATTCAAAAACTAATGTTATATGTGGTCACAAATTGTGACCGCATATTTAATCTACCTTACTTATTTCTAAAGGATGTTCTACAGACCAATATTCTGGTAAAAATTGTGGATTTGTATGGTCAATAAAATGTTGTCTCCAATTTTTTACAAACTCAAATAAAGTATTTTCTTTTAATATCTTTTCCACTAGCTTATCTGCCCATGGTGCACCTGTTCCATCACTATCATCAGGAAGCAATTCAATATTTGCAATCTTTTGCAAAATTTCCATTTTATCTTTTGGAACTAAACAGTTACCAAATTCGTCAATCAATTCTCCAGACAATACTTTGCTAATAACATTTCTTGCAGCAATAACTTTTTTGTTCTTTTTTTGTTCAGGTGTCATTGGTATATTCATGACAAATCCAGCTTCTTTTACTAACTCTATTTTATATAGCATTGCCTCATGCTCATAATTTTCATGGCAATCAAGACATGTTACCAAAACATCATGATGATTACTTTCCTTATATTGAATTGGAAACCTAGAACGAAAAACAGATGGAACTACATGATGCTTATTTAACTCATCTTGATGATCATTTCCACAAACAACACAACGATTTTCTAATTTTTGATTATAAAATAATAAATCTTTTTTACCTTTACCCTTTGGTTCGAATTTTAATTGAAATGTTTTTTCATCAATCCATTCTGCCAAACCCTTTTCGACATACCAATTCGCACGTTTCCCATTAATATGACACATGAAAGTGCCATCTAAATGAATCATGCTAAAAGATTCGTAAATTGGTTTTTTAGTTGCATTAATTGGCATTTAATTTTCCTTAACTTTCTTTTTCTTTTAACTATTTTAGTTTATCTTGACTTTCATTTACTACAATTTTATTTTCCTATTTATTTAAATACATCATATTTTTAATATTAAAAGAAGATGTGGTGGCGCTTGAATCCACGGAAACCCCTCTCTTCATGGTCGGTCCTTGCATTAGTCGACTTTACAAGTATTTCGGTGTTCCCCTGTAGTTTCCTCCACATCTTCTTTAAATACACTATCTCTCATTTAATCCCTACAATTAACTCCACACTCTTTTATTTGATCCCAAAGCAATGACGTCCCATTTTCCATCCAATCACCAAGTTTTAAGTATGAACAATAAGCTCCATCAAATATTGGCTTTTTGGGATCACAATACTCTTTTGGAAGCTCTCCATGCTTTTCTTTATCGTGAGGTTCCCAAAATGGACAAACCTTTACTTTATATACCCAATTATTTTCATCACATGGCGCTTGGATAGGAGTATAGCAATAATCTCCACTTGGGATAATAGCTTTAGCATCGATAATTTGAATTATTTTTTTCATATGTTTGGATTATATACCAAAAATTGTTTTTTTAATATTTTTTTTAATAATATATTAAAACTTAATTTTTTTCTTCTTTCTTCGTTAATAAAAATATGGCAAATAAATGTCATCAACAAAAAGGAGAAAATTTATGTCATTAGTATTAAATACAAATTTAGTATCTCTAAACACTCAGAGAAATATCAACAACAATCAATCTGCTACTGCTACAGCAATGCAAAGATTGTCTTCAGGTCTTCGCATTAATAGTGCAAAAGATGATGCGGCTGGATTGGCTATTGGTTCAAAAATGGATTCACAAATTAGAGGATTAAATGTAGCCATTCGTAATGCAAATGATGGAACCTCATTATTACAAACTGCTGACGGTACTTTAGGAACTATGTCTGACATTTTTCAGCGTATGCGTGAACTTTCAGTTCAAGCTGCAAATGGATCTTATGGAACAACTGATTATACTCAATTAGATAAAGAATATCAAAGTTTAGCTACTGAAGCTACTCGTATTGCTACAGATACAAAATTTAATGGGTTAGATATACTTAAAGGGAAAGCTGGCGCTTTCGTATTTCAAATTGGTGCTGATGTTGGTCAAACATTAACTGTAACTACAACTGATGCAACAACCTATCTTGCCCTTCCTGGTGATTTAACTGATGCAACAAATGCTAATACTGCCATTGGTGCATTAGATACAGCTTTAGCAAGCTTAAACACAGATAGGTCTAATTATGGTGCAGGTTTAAGTAGATTAGATTTTACTGCACAAAATTTACGCACATCTGTAGAAAATCAAACTGCTTCAAGAAGTCGTATTATGGATGCAGATTATGCTCAAGAATCAGCAAATTTAGCTAAACAACAAGTTTTACAACAAGCTGGTATAGCTATGTTAGCACAAGCTAATCAACAACCACAGCAAATATTAAGTCTATTAAGATAATCTAATAATGCTATGTTATTTTAATAACATAGCATCTAAAAGGTGAACAAAGTGAATTTAACCAATACTAATAAACTATCAAATCAGAACCAAGTTAAAAATTTTGGTTCTAATTTGCCTATTTTACAAAATGATTATAAACACCATACTTTATTACAAGAAGTTATCACTAATAAAATTAGTTATGAAATGTCTAAAGAAGACAAGCAATTATTAATTAACAAGGTAAATTCTTTAGATACACCAATATCATTAGTATTCACAGTAGATGAAACTAGTGGTAAAAATATAATTCAATTTATTGATTCTGAGAACAATCAAGTTATTAAGCAAATACCAACTGAAGAAATGATTAAAATAATCAAACAAATTGATTTGTTTTTATCCAAAAACACAAAAATACTTCCACTAGGAACCCTATTAAACGAAAGAATTTAATTATGAGCACAAACATTAGTTCTAATTTTAATATAGATGCTATGATTTCAGCTATGATGATGCCGATTCAAGCAAAAATAACCGTTATTGATAAAAATATTAGCTCATATGAAATAAAGTTATCTGATATTGGCAAGCTAAAATCTTCCATATCTGCCCTAAAAACTGACATTGATAGTATTGAAGGTAATCAAACCTCATCGCTTCCAATAGATAAATTAAAATCATTAGTAAATAAATTTGTTACCAATTACAATGCATCCAAAGTCTCTACAAAAAACTCTAACGATTATAGTCTTAGAAAATTTTCTCAAAAATTAAGAACTGAATTAAATCCAAATTTAATGAATACAATAGGTTTAAGTTTTGATAAAAATGGGATGGCAACATTTAATGAAATTAAATTTGATTCTATAAGTCTCAGTGACCCTACAACATTAAATACCTCAATTAATGATTTATTTGATACTGCTCTAGCATCTGGTTCAAGTATTAATTCTTTATTACAAAACGGTGGAAAATTAGACTCTACCGAAGAATTATATACTCAAAAACTTTCTTCACTTAATAATAAAAAAGATGTTATTTCTAATCAAGTAGCAGTAACAGAAGTAAGCTATCGTCGTCAATTTAGTGCTCTTGAAAAAATATTAAATCAATTAGATGCCAATCAAAATGTAATTAATAATTTTGTTATTAATCTAAATACAACTCATTAAGGAATACCATGTTTTTAAAACGAATAAATGCATATAGTGCCATTCAAAACCAAGCAGACTTCCAGAGTTTAAATAAAATAGAATTGGTTGTTTCTATTTATGAAAAAATAATTAGTCACATTAAAAAATCAATTTGTTCTATTGAAAATAAAAACACTGAACAAAAACTTTTCCATATTGATAAAGCTTTACAAATTATAGAATTAGGGTTAATTTCATATCTCGACATTAGCCAAGGAGATGTAGCAAAAAAATTACAAGACTTTTATAGTATTAGCATGTTAGATTTAGTAAAATCAAATATTCAAAATAACTCTAAAGATTTACAAATTATTGCCGATAACTTTAATGAGATTAAAAAATCTTGGGAATTTATTTCAAAAGATACCATTCATCAACACTAATTAGGATATATTATGAGCATTGACAAACTTTCCAACACAAATGTAACTAATCTTTATAAACCAACAACTAATAAATCTGACCAGATTAAAAATGAACCAAAAAAAACTGTAACTTCCAACACTGATGCAGAAAATAGGGCGGCTAGAATTACTGAATTAGCAAATCAAATAAAAAATAACACGTTTAAAGTTAATGCTGATGCAATTGCTTCTAAAATGCTTCAAGATAAAGATATCGTTAAACATCTATTGTCATAATTAAGATAATTATGCTATATACAGCTAAAGGATATATAGAAGTAGACTCTGCAAAATTAATTAAAGAGCATATGCCTTTAGTAAAACAAATTGCATCTAGCATTTATAAAAAAATTAACTTTGCTATTGAATTAAATGATTTAATTCAATGTGGTTCATTAGGTTTACTTGATGCTATCACAAAATATGTAAAAAATGATTCTGCAAAATTTGAAACTTATGCGACTACTAGAATTCGTGGTAGTATTTTAGATGAGCTTCGGAAAAATGATCATTTAAATCAAGATGAGAGACATCTTTATAAATCAATTAAAGATGCAACACATATTTTATCAAATCATAAGGCTAATAAGCCAACGGATAGTGAAATTGCACAATATTGTGGTATAACTATTGATGACTATTATTGCTTAATAAATAAAAACAATATCAATTACTTTGTTTCTTTAGAAAATGAAAAGGTTATTGATATTGAAGATGAAACTCAAAATATAGAACTTGAATTTCAAAAAAAAGAGATACATAAACAAATTACTTCTAAAATTAAAGAACTTTCAGAAAAAGAACAAATAGTAATGCAATTGATTTATGTTGAAGATTTAGATTCAAAAGAAGCAGCAGTTGTCATGAATCTTACTCCTGCAAGAATATCACAACTTCATGCTCAAGCTATTTTAAAATTAAAATCAGAACTCGCCAAATAATACAACACTCATCTGCCTCAAATGATATTTTTTATTTAACTTTTACAGAGTTTAAAAAATCATCTTTATTTTTAGGTGTTTTAAATTTATCTTCTAAGTGAGATTGTAAATAAGGTTTAAATTTACCAATAAAACTTGAAATCATAGATTTTCGTATATCGTCAGGAATATAGTCTTCTTTATCTGTAATTTCTGATATTTTACTTACCTTTTTTTCAATATTAAAATTTTCTTCAATAAATTTTACAGCTTCGGATTGTGATAGCTCTTTATTCATATCTGTCTCACCTAATCTTATTCCATTAAATTTTTTTGAATGAATCTCTATCATTTCTCCATTAATTAAAATCATTACAGGTAATGGAGTTATTTTATCTTGATTAAGCTCATTAAACTCTAATAATTTTTCATATGAACTTAATATTGTTTTAACCTTAATTTTCTTTTTTCTAACCTCAACAACATTATTATATAGAACTTTTTCTTTTTCATACAATTGATCTAATATCGCAATATAAGCATAAGGGATACAATTATTCACTGTTGCCTCATTATACACATTACCTACATTATCTCTTAATTTTGCTTGCTTAATTTCTGTTTTTAATTCCATATATTCTGAATTTCCAGTTCTTGTTCCATCTGAATTAACAACTGTTCCATTATCTCCCATATTAATTTTTTTAACATATCCTTTTGACAAAATAACACCAAACAATCCACCTCCAAATGTTCTATTTTCAAATGGTAATCCATCTAACTTAAATGTTGTGCAAGATAAACTAGGAGTAAATAAACGAACAGCATTAGCTCTCTCTTTAATACTAATGTCGTTAGCAAATGGGCTATTCTCTCTTGGTTGAAAACTTGGCAACATGTGAACAAAAAATAAGTTATTTTCTTTATCAACCTCACCAATAGAACGCCTTTCTAATATATCAAGAGAATCTTCTATGTTTTCCTTTCTTAACAATTTATCTGATAAAACCATAGATTCATTTTTTAATATTTCAACCTGGGATATAATTGTTTCTTTTTGTTTTGTAATTTTTTCTATGTTATCTTTTATTTCTAATATTCTTTTCGTGAAGATATTACTCTCTATTAAATTATTTTCATTATTGTATTTTTCCTCATTAATTAATGAAGTTAATGACGAACTATTTAAATTAAGAGAGATTATTTTTTTTTCTACACTTTGCAATATTAACTCTTGAGCATTGTTAATTCCAAATGTTTCAAAAAATGTTATTTTGGCTTTATCTATTATTGTTAATTTTTTTCTTAGATATGTTGTTTTTTTAATTTTTAATTCATCACCTATTTTTACAAAAGATTCTTTTTGAACCCTTTCTCTATCTTGAGTTTCTTTTAATTTTTTTTCATAAAAATTAAATTCATCATCTAATATTTTTAAATTATTTAATGATAATGATAACTTTTTATTTGTATTTTTTAATAATTCACTTTGTTCCTTTTGATTGTTAATAATTACCTCTATTAAATTATCATCAACTACAATCTCTGAAAATTTACTATTATATAAGTTCTCTGCTAATTCAATCAACCTTTTACCATATGGACTTATATTTAATTCATTTCCATTATTATTTTCTGTTATATTCTTTAATAAAATATATTCAACACCAAGAAAACTATTTAATAGTGGTTCTTTACATTCTCCAACTATAGACAACCTCTTATTTAACTGTTCTGGATTAGAATATAAATACTGATTTATATCAATTATATTTAATCTTTCTTTTGAAGAATTCTCAATGTCTAAATAGCTAAACACTTCAGGTAAAATTTGAGATTTATCATTTACTCCAATTAGTATTTCGTTTACTTTAATATTTGTAAATAATTTATGAATTGCATTAATACAGTAATAATTAGAAAGTAATAATTTTTCAGACTCTTTTACTCCACTCATTACAGTTAAATTATGGGTGCTATTTATACCTTTTGTTAAATATTTTTTATATTGAATAATATTGCCCATAACCTACCCTATTTACCTTTTAATATAGTCCTTCTAATTATAACAATGTGAAATAGAAATATCAATGATTAGATTTTATTTTTTGTTTTTTTCAAATGAGTTGCATCATATGTTTTGTAGGCTAAAGGATTGTTAGGAACTAACCAAACTGAACCACTTTGCATAACAAACTCATGTAAATCTTCCGAAACCTCCATTAATTTAGCTTTCCCAACAGGACGGCTATATTCATCTGGAACTTCTTTGGGTTGTTTACTTATAAAATCTTTCAAATATTCCTCTGCTTCTTCAACAGAGCGATGAAAAGAAAAACCATCTGGTCTTGTTCCCCAACCTCTTTCGCTTTCTTCCCACTCAATAGCATATAAAGAAAAAATAGCATGTGTTTTTACATTATTATTTTGTTGAGTTATTTTTTCTTTAAATTGTTTTTTATTTTCAGTTAACCAATCAATAAAATTTTTTGCTTTTTCCTTTTGTTCATTTTTATAATTACTATATAAAGACTTAACATCTATATTTGATTTCTGTAACTCTTTTACCAAATCATTAATTTTTAAGCTTTTTTCTTTTTTAATATGTCTCATGTTTTGATTGACTTCATTAATAGGTAAAAACTTAACAAAACATAACTCTTCAACGGTTAGTTTCGCCTTAATTAAACTTTGAATTTCTTGTAATTTTTTGTTTATTTCTTCATTTGTATTTTTTTGTGTGATTATTTTTTTATTCTCATATTCAAGATAGTTATTGATTTCAACTTTTAATTTATCTTCAAAATTTTCAACCAACCAACTTGTTGGAAATGAAGTGTCATATTTCTTAAACACATGTTCTTTTGGATTGTAAAATGAACCAACATAATCAACTTCATTAGAGTATAAACTAGTATCAAAAAACCCATTAAACATTCCTCTAGTATTTCCCTCACCAACTTCATTACTGTAGTCACACCAATTACAAGTTCGGTTAGTTAATTCAGATATTTTTTCTACAACATATAAAAAACGATTAGATATATCTAAAGAAAAATCTTTCATTTCTTTTATTGTAATATCACCATCCATCATTTTATCAAACTTATTTTTATTTAATGGCATAATTTTAATATTTTCATTACTCATAATATTCCTGTAAAATTTCAATATAATACTTGTTATACAATAACAAAATATAGCCTCTATATTTATATTAGATCATAAAAAGCTAAGGAATAAATAAGTCTATTTTAATTTTAACGAAATCTTAGATGAATTTTTATTTTCTCTAAAATTTTCTAAAGTAGAAGATACCTTAATAACCGACTCTTCTTTTGAATAAGAAAATGGCTCTGGTGATGATGCTAATGGCATTTCCATACTTTTTCTTTTTCTGGCATCACTATCCTCTTCATCTACACTAACAGAGTTTATTTTTTCTAATACAGATGAGTCAATATTTGCCCACTGTGCATGCACAGCACTATGTGTAGCAAATGCCATAGCACCAATAGCTAAAAATTTTGTTATTTTCATATAAATCCTTTATCTTTATATTTATTCTAAATAAACTTCAATATTAAATCAACTTTAATCCATTTAAATCTTATTATTAATGCAAAAATAAGTAACTGTAAATACGAAATAGTATATCTTATTCTTTACATTTACTTATTTTGTAAACAATGAGATACATTTATTGCTACTTAAATATCTATTTTGCCATTTAGCCCCAATAGTTTGCTACAATAACTTGGAACACAATATACCTTATCCCATTTTGAAACCATATACATTGATGGACTTATTCCATTATTTTCATTTGGAAACAAAAATGTATCTTCTTCTGTTTTATACCAAGAAGAAACCTTATCATATGGTGTAACCTTAATAATTTTCCCTACTTTTTTATATGTTATAGCAAACATTGGTGGTGAATTATCTGTTTTATACATCAAAACATTAAATAACAAAATAATTCCAATAAACACGACAAATAGTATATATATTTTTTTATTTTTATTCATATTTTAAATCTTTATTTTATAATTAAATCTACTATAATTTAAATATTATGAATGTAAACAATATATCACAAGCAGAATTTAACAAAGAATTTTATAATGCTTGCCAATTAGCTGATGCTAAAAAAGCTGAAACATTTTATATTTCAAAAAAATCAATTCAATTTCTAAATTTTACTTTTAAAAAAAATGAATTATCTTTAGATTTTCAAGGAGATCAACTTACTTATGCATGTAGATTTTTACAACATAATATTATTGATTTAATTTGTTCTCAAAACATTACAGAACTTAAGCTATCTAATGAAATATTAAACAAATCATTAAATATAGGGTTTTTTGATGCTTTAGTTTCTGGTAAAACTGACACTTGTGATTATATTTTAAAATATAAAAAACTTCATCCTGATTTCCCTGATAAAGAGTTTTTAGCTTTAGCAGATACTTGGTTTATTGAATTATGTTATGATGGAAATTTAAAATCTATACAATATTTATTAGAAAATGACACCATTAAAAATCTAGAACCATTTTTAGATGCTGTTGCAGGAAGAGCATTCTCTACAGCATGCGCAGAAAACAAATTAGATGTTATTGAATATTTAACAAAATCGCCAACCATTCATTCACACATTAATTTAAATAGCATCAAACAAACATTATGAGGAAGACATAATTAATATATTTGATAAAAAAGAACTTTTTATTAAATTAAATAATAACCTACATTATTCAAATATAGGAAAAATTAAAAAACATAAAATTTAGATAATTAATGATAATATGAATTTATAATTACATTAAACCCTTTATCCACAACATCATATCCAAGTTCACTTAAATCTGACAACAATCGAGACTTTAATTCTTTTTTAGCCTCTATAGATAGCTCACTTATAATTGCATATTTTCCAACAGAGTCTAGAGATTGAAGGCTTTTCCCAATAAAATTATTGTGTTGTTCATGGTCACCGGTATAATAACAAATTGGAGATGTTAAAATATCCAACTTTTTCATCTCTCGCACTTCTTCATCAGTTAAATTTATATTAGTTTCAAATCCATATAGAATATCCACATGCAAAGATTTAGACATACATAATTCCTAAAATAATAACGATTATATCACATTTAAGACTAATTAAATCAATATTTTAAGGCTTAATTATATTTGTATTTCTTTCTATTACACCAGTAGCAAAAAACTGTGGATTAACACTCATTTTTAAAATTGAATTTTGTAAACTTTCCAATACATCATCAATATCTTTTTTTGTTTTAATTTCTGGTGATGATTTTGTTGCTACCAATATTAAATCATCATCATTTCTTTCGAAAATTAACTTAACAAAATATTCTTTTTTTTCTGGACTAAATGTATCAGCTACAGAATAGAAAACTTCTAAATTTTTTTGACTTCTAGAAACACCTATTGTTTTTGTTTCTGTCATTTCTTCATTTGTAAAATTAAAAAATAAATTACCCAATATTTTTTCTTGACCTTTTGGCCAAAACACTTTATTTAAAACTTCATTTTCATTTTTTTTCACAATAATATCCCACTTAATTTAACTTCATTGATGATTCATTTTCACTTATTTCTAAATGTTTCTTTTTCATTTTTTTTATATTCCCTAAAACATCAGATTTAACTATACTTTTTACTTCAGAGCAAATTTCTATTGGTGCTATAGCATTTAACATTCCACACATATCTTTCATTATATTATCCCATTTTTTTTCTACCAATTCAACCTCCAATATTCTTGGAGTAAAAAAATTCTTTTCTGATTCAAAAGCAATTTTATTAGGCAATTGCATTTTCTCTAATTTTAATCCAACATACCCCTCAAAACTTCTTGCTAACATTTCATGAGGTAAAACAGAATATTCATAATCCATATATCCAGTTTTTTGTAAATTTATGTCCATAATTTTTGCATACTCGTAAAAGACACTATTTTTGATAGATTTCTTTTGGAATGCGTCTAATAAATCTAATTCAGATGCCAAATATGAGTTGCAAGGAGACTTCCTTGTATCTACTTGAAATTTTTCTGACTCTATAAAAAATTTATCTTTATCCCATTTTTTATTAATCACATCTTCATGTTTCTCTTTTAAAAAAATCTTAAATCCATCAACATCTTTTATTAAACCAAGCTTATCAGTCCTATCTACAAGATTATATAAAGATATTAAACTATCTTTTTTAATATCTTTATTTATTTTAACAAATGATTCATTAACCATTTCTTTTGATTGTTTTAATAATTCATCAATTGATTTTATTTTTCCTGAATCACTTGCATGAGTTTCTTTAAAATCGTAATGATTTGCCAACATATTATCTAAAGCATGTAGCCATTCATGTGCAAAAGCATCACCACCCAATCTTTCATTTATATAAATTTTTTGATTATTCCCATATTGGGTAGAATATCCAGCACTACTAAAAACTTCCGTATCTAGAGATATATTAAATCTATTACAACCTAATTGATACTTTTCACATCCAATAACCTTTGACAATTGGTCTAATCTTTCATCTAACCCAATTATTGATTCTTTGGTTTGCCTACATCTTCCTAAATTAATACTAACTAATCCGTATTTTTTAGCTATATCTTCCAATTTTTCTTTAGCCTCTAATGAATCTATTAACGGTATATTGTTTTTTTGTTCAACCATAAGTTTTTCTAAACTTTCCCAAGTCATATTTTTGGTTGAACTATCTAATTTAACCTTGAGCATTCCAGTTATTAAGTCTACATACAAACCTCTATCTATTCCAATAAAACTTAATAACTCTTCATTATCTACCCAAAATTTTCTAATTTCATCAGGTGATGATAAATTTAATTTTTTACTTAATTCTTCATTATTTTTATTTTTAATAATAGACTCTAAGTGTTCATTAATTATTTCTTGAATTCTAAATCCATTTGAAATAATGTCTGGAGCAACCTTACCACAAACTCCAATCTTCAATAAAGATTGAGATACAGTGTAGTCTCTATATGCATCTTCAATATTTTTATGTTTAGTTTTTAGCTGATCAAAATAAGTCATAAATATATTATGACTTATTTAAATTATTTTTCAAGGAATAATTAAATCATCAAAATTATAATTAATGTGGTTTAATCTTCTTTGATTTATTATTATCTTCAGTATTTTCTTCAGCACATTTAAAAATTACAGCGCCTTTATTAATTAAAGTTTCTGCAAAATTTTCTACCATATAATTAGGAAACCACCAAACATTTCCTCTTACTGTTACTTTACCATCATCATCAAAGGTTACGTCATCTGAAAGTATTGGAGAGTCAGTTAAAGCTCCTACATCTTCTGGATTTATTTGAATAAGTTGTCCATTTGGTTGCCAACCTGTTTCTTCTAAAAGTTCAGCTAAAAATGAAACATCATCATTACAACATCTTACTTTAATATTTTCCAACATTTCTTTATCATTATCATCACAAATAATTTTAAGATTGTTATTTTCTGTTATTTTAAATTTCATAAATTAGTCCTTTTTTAAATTTTATCAAAACTAGAAGTAACGTCAAATTTAATACCTTTCTTAAATAGATACTAAAAAAGAAAAAACTTTGTAAATATTATGGCTTTAATATGTAATTTAAGAATAAAAGTAATAACCTATTAAAAATAACTATAATGTATATTCCAAAATATTTGATTATCACTTAATATTTAAATCTTATAGTTACGAACTATTTTACTTTTAATCTGTAAATTATTGGTTAATTCAATCTCTAATTTATATAATTCACTTGCAATCACTAATTCTTCATAATTTTTAATATATTAATGTTTCCCCAAAAACGGATTCTTTTCTAAATTAATTAATCTATCAACTTTTTTAGGAACATATAATAATGTATTTAATTTATTATCATATAAATTAAACTTTCCATGTATATGTTGTGGAAAAATTTCTAAACTAAGCAATAAATTCGATGAGCAGTCAAAATTACCTCCAATTTTTATTGGACTGAACTCTAAATTGGTTAATTCATTATCTCCACAATTAAAATTGTTCTTAATTTTATTAAACTTTATTGGTATTTCTTTTAGCCCTTTACCTATCAATTCTACATCACCATTAACATCTATAGTTAAATTATTATTTATAATATAATTTTTATATTATATTTTTTAAGTTTTTAATTTCATAGTTTTATTATAATAAATAATAGAATTTTAACAAAATTTATTATTTGACAATATTTACACTCAAACATATAATCCGACTTATCCATTTAAAATGGTAAATTATGAATTTAAACTTTTGAGATAATAAATTATGGAATATATTAAACCTAAGCATTATTGGGAATATTGTGACCACTGTGAAACTAATGTCGTTATTTGTGGAACATGTGGAAACAATTGTTGCAATGGTGGCCATGGTGAAGTTATTGGGGCTGAACCCAATACTACTATTCCTTGTCCAGATTGTCCGTCAGCATATGACTTACAAACTCAAGAATGGAATAATGGAAATAATCCAGTATCTACTTAGATAGATACTAATAAAACCAACACCATTAATGTATAATTTATTGCTTATAAAGATATATAATCAATATAAATTAAAACGAATTCTATTTAAACCACTACACACACACATTACATAAATATTATGATTAATTTTAGACCACTAAACCAAACAACAATAACACAATTAGAAGAACACTTCTCTGATTACATTGATTCATCTAATAATTTTATTTTTAATATTGGTAACATTAAAAACCATAAACCGTTAAATCTTATGGAAGTGAATTTAGAAAAAATTTGTTTTGCTGTGGGACCAGGCAAAGTCCATATTGATGATAATAATTTGCTTATGGAAGAATACATTAAGTCTGATCTTCATAATCCAAAACCTGTAGATTTTTGTTATAAAATAAATTACAAAGATGAAAGTCGTATTCTTGGATTTATTGAAAATAAAATATTGCCATCTACAACAGAAAATTCAGTATTTCAAAAAATAAATGAAGCCTCTAAACAAGTTTTTGAAAATTATTTACAACCTTTAAAAAAAGCTGCCAATAAAAAATACTTTCCAGATCTTAGTCCAAAAAACTTTTCTATTTCTATTTGTTTGTTTTATCCAGAAAAATATTTATCTAATCCTTATTTTTATTACAACTATTGTAATGATAAAGACTCTAATGCTATTGAAAGAATTCATAAATATGGCTTTGTCATGTTAACTGTTTTCATACATACTGATGCCATTAATAGTGTTGAAGGATTAGAGCTTGAATTTAAAAAGTTCTTTAATCAATCACATAACTTTAATGGTTCTTTAATTATTCCAGAATTAAATTCTTATACTGGTTTTATTCAAAAAGATGTTTATGACTCTGTATATAATATGAGCATGACTATTACAGCACCTCAATTAAAAAATCTTCCTTATTTTAATAGTAATCCATCTAGCAGAATTTCAAACCCAAGAAATCTTTCTAGCAATATAAATAAACAATATTCTCCATTATTAAAAGAGATTTTTTTTAGTCTTGTTTCAAACTATAAACAATATGAAAGTTTTAAAAATACAACAACTTATGATTTAAGTGAGGCACATCGTAGTTTGGGAGCAAATCCTAGATCTATAAGTTTTTATATTCCACAAACCATTGTTCATATCAGCCACTATAATTTAGATAGCACTATTCAATTAGAAGAAAGAATGAATCAACAGATTTCTTTTTTAACTTGCAATATGAGTATGATAGATGGACAACACTCTAGTAAAGCAATAGATATAATTATAGAAAATATTAACAAATCCAAAATTCTTGATTTAGAATTACAATCAATTATTGATAATGTTTATGGTAATGATTCATCCCAATTTACATATGAAAGTTTTAAAAAATTTGTAAATAACCATCATATTAATCTTTCTTTTAAAGGGTTTTCTATTGAACAAAAAGCTCAACAGCATGCTACCAATTTAAATAATATAGGTAAACAAACTGATAATGAAAAAGTTATCAATGATAACAGAGAGAAAATATTAAAAATTAGTAATATATATAACCATAAAACTGATTCTAAATATAAGATAGATGTTAATAAAGGTAGTTGGGTTAATGCAAACATTAAAGGAATCAACATTGTTTCAATGGAGAAACTAGTTAATGTATATGGAGTATGGAATCAAAAAGAAGATTTTTCACTGATGATAAAAACATAAATAGATTGCTTGGGAAAAGTAATTCCCCATGTAATCCATTAACTAACTCAACTCTTAAAAACTCTATTGAGTGGTACATTAAAAAAGATTCGAAAATGATCTACCTTATTGAGCAAATTGAAAATATTATTAAAGTTACAAATCAAATTATTAATTTTAATAACCTAAATGATACCGAAGATAGTCTTGATGACATCACTAGAGATAATATATTGTATATTAAAAAACTTGAAGATTATTTAAACACACTTCAATATAGAAAAGATAACACATTAAAAGATATAGATAGAAAACTAAGAAGAGCTATTGATGAAGGGTATGAAAATAATTGGGTTGCACTCTTAGATTCCATCAATAAGTCAAAAGATATGTTAGATAAAAGCTTGGAAGTTTTTCAAGATAAAGTAGAAACATCTATGTTGTTATTTATTAAAAGTTTAGATTTTTACAAATCTTATAGAGGTAAGTTTTTTACAGAAAAGAAAACAGATATATTCTTTTATTTATTTTCTTTAATAAATGTATTTATTAGATATACTTTGTTAAAAACAAACCCACAACATCCAGAACCAATGAAACTAATTGATGATTCTTTAATTACCAATTGTTTAATTGATTTAAACAATAGATTACAAAAAGCTGAAGTCTATTTAAACAATAGACCACTTAAAGACCTTCAATATGGTGGTTCTAAAATAATAGATGCTCAGTTAATACAAATTCTATTAAAATAACATTACTTAAACAAAGGAAATCAATTATGTCACTTTTTCAAGATGGATGGACAAAAGAAGAAATTTTTAATAAATTTGATAGGGGTGAACCTTTATCTAGTTCAGAAGCTATGGCTTTTTTATGTGCAAAATTTTCTAATGCAACTAACAGCAATTATGATTCAGAAGCATTATTTAATAGAATAAGCACAAATTTTTCAGTAAGAATTACAAAAGAAGACTCATATGACTAATAGACATATCCTGGATATAATGATTGAACTACTTCTCCCTAAATGGTAAACTTCAAGTTTACCATTTGTGACAATTTTGAGAGTCATGAATATGATAAATTACAATATTAACTTTAAATTTTTAACTAATAAAATCTCACATGCTCCCGCCCCTGTATCACTTCTACTTGTTGAAGATAAAAGTCTTGACCCTTTTTTAATATTTTCAATATTAACTAAATATCCTTCAAAATAAACTAAATCTTCTTCGCTTAAGTCTTCTATTAAATCTTTTATTTTTTCATTTAATGGCATAATATGAACATTCGCTGAATTATTCTCTATGTCATATCTTGATATGTTGTTAAAATTAGAAACTCTCCAAAAATAAAAACGATTAGATTGACTAATCTTTATATTATTACTTTTAATAATTTCTAAATTAGACATTTTATTCCAACCCAAAACTAAATCTATTGGTAATATTTTTGTATCATCACCAATATAGTATTTTTCTTTTCTTAAAATTCTAGCAACAATTTTATATTTCTTTATTGGAGTTATTTTAAAAATATCATTCTTAAACTCTTTTAAGTCTTCACTTACTAAATCTTCTTGAATTGGTTCTCTTAATATGTTTTTGAAATTTGTTTCAGATAATGTAGTTATATCTACACTATTAGATACATTCTTTTTGTAAAAGACATATCCAACAATTATTAAATTTAAACTTAATAATATTATTATTATTTTTTTCATAGAAATTAATTTAAATAAATTAATTTAAAAATCAAATCTTTATTGTTTTAAATTTATTTATTAGACACAGACATGGGATATGATTTCAGTGTTCTAGATAAATCATTAAAATTAATCAGCCAATAATAAAATTTAAATCTATACAAGAATTAACTCATTTCTCACATGAATGTGTCTAACTTTTTTGATTATAATCTTAATTTAAGTAATCAAAACAACTCAAATGTTATTTGTTGAACGATATTTTTTAAGGAAAATCATAATAATACTAATAGCTGCTGGTGGAACTCCAGAAATATGTGAGGCTTCACCAATAGTTTGTGGCTTATATTTTGTTAACTTTTGTTTAACTTCAGTGCTTAATGCATTAATGTTATTAAAGTCAAAATCACTAGGGATTTTAATATTATTAGAAACACTAAGTTTTAAAATCTCTTCTTTTTGATTTGCAATATATCCTTCATATTTAAATGATATTTCTACTTGAGCCATAATTTGTTTACTCAATTCAACACCATATTCAGAAACAATATTTTCAAATATTAAATCAGGATTTTTTTCTAAAACTTGTGGAATTCCAACAATTTTTTCAAAATTAAAACTAGGACGTTTAATTAATCCAGCTAAATTTACTTCATTAGTTAGCTCCAAACCTAAAACTTCCTTTTCTTCAACGGTAAACATTTTACCATTAATCCATGTTGTCTTGAATTTTTGTTCATATTTTGCAACCGCTTCTTGTTTACGGCAATAAATATCCCATTGTTCATCTCCAACCAAGCCAAGTTTGCGAGCTTTTTCAGTTAAACGCACATCTGCATTATCTTCACGAAGATATAAACGATATTCGGCACGGCTTGTAAACATACGATATGGTTCTGTTACACCTTTTGATACCAAATCATCAATCATTACACCAATATATGATTCGCCGCGTTCTGGAATCCAAGATTCTTTACCTTGTGAGTAAAGAGCCGCATTCATACCAGCAAAAATACCTTGGGCTGCCGCTTCTTCATACCCTGTTGTACCATTAATTTGACCAGCAAAAAACAAACCTTCAATGGCACGAGTAGAAAAATTAAGATTTAATTCACGAGGGTCAAAATAATCATATTCAATAGCATATCCTGGACGAAGAATATATGCATTTTCTAACCCTTTAATACTACGAATTGCTTCATATTGAATATCAAAGGGAAGTGAAGTAGAAATTCCATTTGGATAGTATTCGTTTGTACTTAGTCCTTCTGGCTCTAGAAAAATTTGATGGCTATCCTTATGAGCAAAACGATTAATTTTATCTTCAATACTTGGACAATAACGTGGACCCACACCTTCAATTAGACCAGTAAACATTGGGCTACGATCAAAGCCACTACGAAGAATGTTGTGTGTTTTTTCATTTGTGCGAGTTATCCAGCATGGAATTTGCTTAGGATGCATTTTCTTATTTCCAACAAAACTAAATACTGGAACATTTCCATCTTCATAACCATCACCAGCTTGCATTTCAAGCTCACTAAAATCAATACTTCGACCATCAATACGAGCAGGGGTTCCAGTTTTAAGACGTCCTTGAGGTAGCTTTAGTTCCTTTAAACGATTAGAAAGGTTAATTGCAGCAGGATCACCTGCACGACCACCTGTATGATTTTGTAATCCTACATGAATCTTACCATCTAAAAATGTTCCAACTGTTAATACTACAGCTTTTGCAAAAAATTTAATACCTATTTGAGTAATAACACCTTCAGCCTTATCTCCATTCATAATAATATCATCAACTGCTTGTTGAAAAATACTAAGATTTGGTTGGTTTTCTACAATATGACGAATTTCAGCCTTGTACATTACTCTGTCAATTTGTGCACGAGTTGCTTGAACTGCTGGTCCTTTACTTGAATTTAAAATCTTAAATTGAATTCCAGATTTATCTGTAGCCAAAGCCATTGCTCCACCCATTGCATCAATTTCTTTCACAAGATGACCCTTCCCAATTCCACCAATAGATGGATTACAGCTTAATTGACCAATTGTTTCAATATTATGTGTTAAAAGCATAGTTTTTTGCCCCATACGAGCACTTGCTAGAGCAGCTTCCACTCCAGCATTTCCACCACCAACAACGATAACATCAAATTTTTCAGGATAATTCATTTTAAAATCTCAATACATTTTATAGGTTTTCATTATAACATTAATTTATATTATGTGAACAAAAAATACTATGTAATTTAATATTCACAATCTTTTAATATGGTGCTAAATATCTAAACAAAAAAATCAGACTAAATAACCTGCCTTTTCATTGATTAACCAAATATTACTTCAATTGAAACAATTCTAATTTTAAGTCTTGAATTTTTCTAGTATAGGCAGACACATCAATAGCTTTACCTATAGATTTTTTTTGTAAACTCATTTTTAATTCTGTTTCAAGAATTTCAATTCTCTCTTTTAATTTTGCTTCTTTTTTTTCTAATTTACTCATTTCTACTCCTAAAATTTTGGAGCCATTGTTGGGCTACGACCCCACTACCTCTTTCTTACCAAGAAAGTGCTCTACCAATTGAGCTACAACGGCAATTATTGTTCTTTAAAAATTTAAATAGCTTTTTATTGTGGTGCCAATTAGAAGAATCTAACTCCTGTATTCTGATTACGAAACAGACGTACTAACACTATACGAAATTGGCTTAATTGGTAGCTCCACCAAGAGTCAAACTTGGGAATTCTCATTATCAGTAAGACGGTTTGTCGTTAACCTATGTAGCTATTCTTTGTAATATTTATATAATTATTTCATTTTGTTTTTTTTAATTCCAGAAGGAACAGCTTTTTGGTTTTTTTTATATTTCTCAATAAAATCAAAAGCATTTGAACAGTTTGTAAGTTCAAAGTCATTTTTCATTAATTCTTCACACATCAACTCTCTCTTAAAATCACTTAATTTAGAGAATTCAGGTATCATTGATTTATCATATACACCTACTTTTTCGTATTCATTTAATTCAGAGAATACCATTTCTTTATAAAAAATGTCATCTTTACAAAAAAAAGAAATCCTTGGATTTCCATTAATAATTGGGAAACTAATATTTACATTATCAACTAATCCACTATGAATTTTATTCAACAAAGATTCAACACCTAGAGATGTAGAAAATGAACTTTCCCAAATTTCAGGTAAAAATGAAGATGGTTTTGCATCAGTTTCTAATAAAAAACTAGTTAAAGCTTTCATTTCTGGCTCACCTTCTGTTTGCATTCTTTTAATATAATTCATTGCCTCTTTATGAGAGCTTTCTAATTTTTCTAAAGTATTCATTTTCATTCCTGTTTATATCAAGTTATATTTTATTTTATCACCAATTAAACATAAAACAATATTTCTACAAAAATAATAATTTAACCATTAACCTATGGATGCATTATTTTTTAAATTAAAACCAAACAAATTGACGACATTTCTGCTTATCTTGGTGTGGGACCAACTTGTTTAGTATTATATTATATTATATTATATTATATTATTTAGACTAACTAGGGAATAGGCACACTAATCCTTGAACCAGACGACTCCAAGCAATGCACTAGCACTTTAAAAATTTAGATGGTGTAGAGGCTCCTGAAGATAAGCCGTTAAATCCAGGTTTATTATTTTTCTTTTCTACATATTCAAAATTAATACCAAAATGACTATAAATATCTGTTCCTAATATATTTTTTAATAAAAAAATTCAATAAATTTATTTATTTTATTTGGTGGGACCACAGGGATTCGAACCCTGAACTGGCAGATTAAAAGTCTGCTGTGATAGCCATTTCACCATAATCCCATATTGGTCCCTCTGCACCGAGTCGAACGGTGTCTTGTCAGATTAAGAGTCTGCTATGCTGCCTAAACATCTCAAAGGGTTGATTCGTAATTTTTATTTATTAACGTGTCAACCCTGAACCAATACGGGATTCAAGATGACACTATATTTTACCTCGTTTCATATAGTTCCTTTTTAAAATAATTAATTAACTCTAACTCACTAACATATTTGGCTCCGCACACTGGAATCGAACCAGTTTAATCATTGGTTAACAGCCAAGCACTTGTCCATACTTGTGTTCTACGGAATAAATTCGCACCCTGTTTTGAATAGACAGTGCCTTTTTACCATTTTTTAAAATATGCACTATTTCTTTGCATATAAACCATTTCTGGAAATTTATTACATCATTGTTGCTCATTGCGGAAAATTTTCTCAATTGCTGTAAAAACCACAATGAACCACAATGGATATTACCTATCGGTAATTTCTATTAAAATTCGCCTAACAATATCTAAATTATTACCTATCGGTAATTTTTTATATTGGTCCCTAATATTCAAGTTGCAGCAAGAATATATACTTTCCTGCTTAACTTATAGATAATTTGGTGCCCTCACTATGAATTGAACACAGATTTACGGATTACTAAACCGTTGTAATAGCCATTATACTATGAGGGCATATCATGATTTTGGTTGGACTTTAACCAACGTCCGTTGATGAATCATAAAATATAATTCAGCTATCCTCTCACTCTGAGCTACAAAATCATAATAAAACTTGGCTCCCCGACGTGGGTTCGAACCACGGACATCAACATTAACAGTGTTGCGCTCTACCAACTGAGCTATCGGGGAATAAATTTGGTTGAGAGGATTACGGACTTTTATCGCACATAATTACTGGCTTTTATACGCACCCCTCAGGCGCGCACCAGCATGTATTTTCTTCTTGCAAGAAACTTATATATTTCAGGAAAGCTATTAAACTAAGTTTAAATTAAAAGTTTATTTTTTAGAAGGAAGTTTAATTATAGCCTGAAAATTTTAAATTTATACTGATGTTTTTTATCTTGTTTTTATTACAAGTTGGCAGAATCCAGTAACTGCTCATTAACTTTACCAACATTCATAATCAGTTACATCATAAATTATATCAGATTTTCCAAATTGAACTGAAACAGTTTGTCCAATTCCACTTGCTCCTGAAGTTTTAATTTCAACAACAGTTTCATCTTCTTTCTCTAATAATTTCAGAATATTTTCTAATTCTTTTTTATTTAATTTCATATTAAACCTTTCAATTATTGGTGATTCCTGTAGGTTTCGAACCTACGACATTCGCCATGTAAAGACGCTACTCTACCACTGAGTTAAGGAACCATTCTATCACTTTTTATATACTATCACGTTATTCTGCTTTTCGCTTTCTTTATAAATCTCCAAAATTATGGAGATTATACTATTAAATTGTATTTTCATACAACTATATTATTGGTGCCTCCAACAAGACTTGAACTTGTGACCAAACGCTTATCAAGCGTTTGCTCTACCAACTGAGCTATAGAGGCATTATTTTGGCTCCCCGACGTGGGTTCGAACCACGGACACCAGCATTAACAGTGCTGTACTCTACCAACTGAGCTATCGGGGAATAATTCTAATTTTCAATTCACAATACAAATCGGAAATTTCCGATCTTCGGCCTGAGTTAAGGTTCGGTGCGCCGATTAAGTATTCTTTCAGTTACTAACCAAGAATAAATTTATGGTGGGACCAGTGGGATTCGAACCCACGACCATCGGATTAAAAGTCCGGTGCTCTACCAACTGAGCTATAGTCCCATATTTTGATAGATTAAATATATCACATATAAATATTGTAACCCAATCTATCAAAACTTTATTTGGTAGCTCCATACTGAATCGAACAGAAAATTTCTCGTTATCAGCAAGACGGTTTACCATTAACCTATGGAGCTATTAAAAGCTATTTAAATTTTTAAAGAACATTTCATTTTAATACGATTACTAAATGAAAAAAGACACCTTATTTAAGGTGTCTTTTATTTTGTTTGTTTGTTTAGGTTTTATTCTCCTAACTCAACTTTCACACAAAACAAAGACACCAGTGAAGATTTATTATTAATCTTTACTGTTTTAATTGTTTTATTTACGTTGACGAATGACATTTTAATTTTTCCTAAATTTGTTTATTTAACTTTTCTAATTATGCCTACAAATCTTAATCTTGTCAACTACTTTTTAAAAATAATTTTTCATTCATTTAATTTGTTTGCGATGGAGTTATTGTAATCGTCTTAAAAAATAATGCAATGATTATTTTCTAGTGTTGTTATTTGTCAACAAAATTACATATGAATCATAAACTGCTCGTGAGCAGATAGCTTACCTTTCACAATGTAATTCAAATTATTTTTTTTCTTTGAATTAGACAATGCCCCAATTTGATTTTCTTGAATGTTATTTATTTTTGACACAATAGAATCCTTATTCTTTAAAACAAAACTATCCTGATAACTTTCACCTACCTCTGATGCAATTAGTCCCAGTTTAGTCAGATTGGTTCTCTCTTCATTATTTTCTGTTAAATACTCAAATCCTTTTGCCACCCCAACAGCTATAGCCCATAAAGCAATTGTTCCAGCTATTGCTCCTAATACTGGACTAGCAATTAAGGCTGCCCCTGATTCAATTATTGGCGCAAACCCTAAACCTGTACCTTGAATAGCAACCACTTGGCTAGCATAAAAACCTACTCCTAAACCAAGACCCACCCCAATATTTAAAAAATGTTTCATTTCTTCATTTTCTTTACTTGTTAACTTTTCCACTTCAGTTTTAGGTGTGTTAGTATTTCCTAGTGGCTTTATCATAATTTATCTATACATCGCAGCACCAATCATTTTAATTCTCCTTGTTTTAATAATTATAAGAATTTAATTATCAATAAACAAGATTATAATTTTTTCACTTGGTTAGGATTTTTATAAAAAATAATGAATATAATCTTCAGAAGATTATTTCACAACAATATATTTGACTATAACTTCATCTCCATGCTCTTCTATTAATTGAGTAAAATTAGTTACATGACCAAAAAGATTTAGATAGCATAAATCTTAAATCTTAACTTTTTTAGGTTGAGTTATATTGATACTTAATGTATTTTGTAATTCATTCTTAAATAGAACGCTATCAATAGCCTTTTTTCTTAGTTCATTATCTTCAATATACCACCAAGGTTGGGGGGCTGAACAATGATAAAACATATGGTCAAAATCTCTCAATTTTTGAATATCCCACTTAGAAACATCTTTATTAAATTTAGATTCAGAAAACATACTTCTCATATTAGTTACACTAGATGTGTTCCATTTACTTATATCACCATTAAATTGAGAATCGAAAAAATATCCTTCATATCAGTAATATTACAAACATCTATATGGTTTAAATCACATTCATTTCCATTTAAATGAAGTTCATTTTCAATTAACTGAATTAAATGTAGCTTATCTTTAGCTATTTCTTTTTTCATAATTTAATTATAGAGGTGAACATTAAACAATAATTAAATTATTCGGAATATAAACATTTATACTTATTTTTATTTATTGATTACTTACATTTTCTTTTTTACTAACTGGTTCCCACAAATCCCAACCAAGAACATAAACAGGGATAATCACTGTTTCAGAAAAAATAATTGCTACGATTACTGACACAGCACTAATTTGATAGTTAATATTAGGATCTCTATATACTTTCATATTAGCGATACCAAAAGTTTTATATTCTTTATTATCAATTTTTTTATTTCAGCACAACCTGACATAATTAATGCTAGAGAAATTACAAGTGCAATTTTTTTACTTTTCATTATCATTATAAAATCTTTTGGAATGATCTATTGAAACCTTAATCTTGTCAAGATTGATTAATATTAAACCTATTCTTTAACTTATGTGGCAATAGAACTCATCTAAAATTTATTTTTTGCATTAGTAATGTTACCATTTAATTCTTTTACCTGGTTAGGGTTTTTATAAAAAAAATAATGAATGTCATCTTCAGAATCATATTTCACAACAAGAACTTTGAGGATAAATTCATCTCCATGATCTTCTATTAATTGAGCAAAATTAGTTACATCACCAAAAAGATATTCTATAATTTCATCAGATGTACAATTCCCTTGATAACTTAATGTTTTATCTTTCATAATTTTATTATTTTTTGTCATATTTCATTCTCATTTAAATTTTGGTTTTTTTACTTTATTAAATTCTATGTCATTCAATAACTCTACCATAGATTCTTCATCAAGAAATTTGAATTCATATCCTTGCTTATCAAGTGTGTTAACTGTTTTGTCATTGCACAAACGCACAAATAACATATCTTTATCTTTTTTAGCAATAGATAATTGCATATCATCATATATCCCGTTATGGATAAATGAATCAACAAAAGAAAAGCCATCTATTGTTTTAATATTTGAAGACTGCTCAGAATATTTAATATGTTCAATCATGCAATACCACTGTTCTTTATTATTTTGAATAAAATTCCATATTCTATTTTCTAAAACAATAGATTCAGCAGCAACATGTTTATAACCACTAAACCGTGAACCGGGATATCTTTCAACAATACGCTCTCTAATCTCCCTTTTTTCTTAACTGTAGCAATCATTTAAATCTTTATAATATGTGTAGTAGTTTTTGTAATTTTCTTTAACATGTTCACGGAAAGAGTCCTGATGTATCAATACTTCAAAAATAGTATTTAAGTTTTTTTGTAAAGAAAGAATTGCACAGACCTTATCATCTTGTTTTAATTCTTGTGTTAAAACACCCTTTTTAATACTTAATACCGTAGCTTTAGATAATAGATAAACATCTTCATCATCACTCTTCAAAAACCATTAAGTTGTTTTTTAATATCTAGTTTTTTATTAATTAAAGATTTTATAAAAATCAATCCAGAAACATAATTTCCTAATTCACCAAATCTGACAATTACTTTGGACTGACACTTTGTTCTTGATAATAAAAATCATATTTTTGATTTTTATAAATTTAGCCACCTAAATAAATAGATGGTTCATAATTTTATTTCCTATTAAATTATATTTTATACTAATTTTTTATATTATATACATATTAAATGTTTAGTATTATTTAATTGAGGATGAGGAAACTTCTGTAAATATTTTTGATACCTATCTTCACTATACTCTTTAAATCCATGATTAAAATAGAATTTTTGTGCACCATTATCATTCTTCAACACACTTAATCTAGTTTCACAATTTTGTTCATCTAAATTTAATTTAAAATTAAAAACATAACTTCCAATTCCTTTTCTTTGAAATTCCGGAAGTAAATAAAACTGCTCTATGAAGTTAAAATTTTTATCTTCAGTTATTTTATATCTAAAATTAATAGTTCCTATTGTTTCATTTTTAAATTCAATAAATTTTAAGGTATTAAACGATTCATTGAAGTGTTTTTCTAATCTTGTTTTTTGAAAATCTTCATCCCATTCTCCAAAAGCTTCTGAAACACTTTTAAACATGCTTATTTTATGAATTTTCTTTATTTTTTGAAAATCTTCATCTAAATTTTTAACCTCTAAAAATTTTAACAATAATAAATTCATATTTTTTTATTTTTTTTATCTACTAAATTCTCAAAAGAGTTTTGAGACTTACTTAAATATTGTTCTAAATCATCCTTTAGAATAATTTTTTCTTTCATATTTTTTTCGTATTCATAACCAAGATTTACATCAACGAAATAAAGTTTTTGAAAACTATTTTTCCAAGCATATAAATCATCCTCAAAATAGTCTCTTATTGCTGTATCTAAATGACTTATTCCTTCACATCCTTTAACAAATTCACAATTAGAAAAACTAACTCCAATTTTAATAATATCTACAGCATCAGACAAACTTACAGCTATCATCTCTAAATCTTTATCCTCAACCCAAAATTTAGTGCTCATTGCACTTTTAAGAGTTTTAGTTTCTAGCTTATCCAGGAAAGAAAATGGTTCTTTACTTTTATGGAAATTATTTTTAAAAATCAGGTCAGGAAGTTCTTCTTTTAAAAAACTTATTACATCTTTTTCTGATTTTATATATAAATTTTTATTTGTTTTTTCTGAACCATCAATTAACATTAATGCTTCAGAAAATCTTGTTAAATAATCAGTTATTTTTTCTGCATTGGCTATTAAGTTTGGTTTACCACCATATTTTCTCTCTACTTTTTTAGCAAGAGTTATTAGTTTTTCAGACAATTCTTTATTATCTTTTTCTTTCGTTGGTTCTTCTTTTATTGATTCACTAAAAAAATTATTTTCAACTTTAATCTTTGTAAAATTTCTTACATTATATAAATCATTACTCAAGTCATCCATTATGGATTTATCTATGATAAATTGATTTGTAATTGCTCCATTATTTAAGGTATATAAATTATATAATGATTTACCATCTTCACTTTCAAATTCTTTTGGTAATTTACTAAAACAAACCTCATCATTAATTTTAAAAATATGAATACTTTTCATATTCCCACTTCTTACCCAAATTCTTCTTTCTTTTGAAAATTTCTCTACATTCATAATAAATCCTTAATTCATTCTATTTAGTATAGTTGAAACTATTTAAAATTAAAGTGTTAGATAAATTAAAATTAAAATTAAAATTTATATTTTTATCCTTTATAAGATATATTTTTATGAACTAAAATTTCACTAAGTTCACTACTTAAATTAAAATTATCAATAGTTTTTTCCCTTAATTTATTATCTTCAATATACCACCAAGGTTGTTTTGCATAACAGTCAACAAACATATGCTGCAAATCCTTCACATTACGAATATCTAATTGAGAAATATCTTGATTAAATTTAGCTTCGTAAAACATACAAATCATATCAGTAACTCTAGATGTATTCCATTTGCTTATATCACCATTAAATGGAGAATCGAAAAAATATCCTTCATATCAGTAATATTACAAACATCTATATGTTTTAAATCACATTCATTTCCATTTAAATGAAGTTCATTTTCAATTAACTGAATTAAATGTAGCTTATCTTTAGCTATTTCTTTTTCTTTGTTCATACGGTTAATTATAATTAAGTTTATTATATAATCAACACAATAACCATAATTGATATTCTGCTTATTTTAAAAATGGTGATTTGACTTTTATTTCAAGTTGAAAACTAATTTAGTTTTTTATTTTTCAAATACTAATAATATATTATTATACTTTTATGATATAATAAATCAATTCAAAAACAAACAGGATTTAAAATGACAGAAACAGTAGAAAAACTAAAGAATAACATTATTGTTGATACAAGCGGGAAGTGGGTTAATATTAGTGAAATTGAGAAACTTATTCTAGCTGTTGCTCAAGAATGTGCCACAACAGTATATCCAGAAGACATGGAATTATCTTCTAAAATGAGACTTCGCATTGACATTATGAATGACATTAAAAGCAAATTTGGCATTTAATATGTTTTGGGTGGCATAAATTCGTATTAAATACTTAAAATATGTCACCCAAAACATATTAATAATGATTGAAAGATAATTTATTTAACACTATAAATTATTGATTATATTAACATTCCACCGACTGCGCACAAAATTGCTCATGTTTGGTGGAAAATTATTTATTTTTAAAATTTAAATTAGTTTCTCTTGATTTTAAAGGTTCACTTAAATTGATTTTAAGGTTATTTAAAAATTCAAAATAAGCTTTTTTAAGAATTTCCTTTTGCCTCCCAAGATTAGAACAATTAAAGTGTTCTTTAATAAAATCTCTATCTAATTCTAGTTTAGACACACTTTCAAAATTTATTTCTGTTTTCTCTATGTCATATTGGTTGAATATCTCTTGATAATCAGAATCTTATGGGTCTAACATCCCCCAAGAACTAATATCATCAATTCCTTTTAAATAAGCATCTGTATCTAAAATGAAATATTCATCATCACCAACCTCTACAAGACAAGCCACATGCCCAATATGTTGACCAGCTTTTCCTAATGCTTTATTAAAGGCAGCAAACAATATTTGTTCACCATTAAACATCACATCATTAATCGCAATAGCGGCCTGTCCACAATTTCCAGCAAACCCAAGAAATCCTTCTCTTTTTGCTTTTTGAATAGTTAATAATGCAATATCTTTAATTTCATCATCAGTTAAATTTAATTCAGTTAGATTCATGGTTTTACTTTTTTAGTGACCACTTCTGGTTCACCTAATGCTATAGAAATTTCTTTTTCATATATAAACTTAGAAACTTGTTGATAATCTTTATAAATTTCTAGAATATCTCTTTTATCCTTCTTAAATGAAGCACCAACTGTTTCTTTTATAGTATTTTTTAAAATAGTATCATTTTCCCAGGTTTAATGAAGATTAAAATGAAGATGAGCCATTGAAAAAGAACTTAAACTATTGTATTGCTCAAGTCTAATTGGATAATTGGATAATTAAAATTATAACGACGTTGTTCAAACTGCTCATAATTAAACTCTTTTTTAGATACATCTTGAGTTAATTCTTTTAATTCTACATTAAATAATTTTTTAAAATTTTCTGGATTAATATAGATATCAGAATATTGTCCAACCAAAACTTCTGCCCCTCAAAAATCTTTACTATTCTTATATTTGTTAGGAAATTTTTTTGAAATTCCAGACTTAAATACAACACTAATACTATTATTATTTTGTGAGATTTCTTTAAATCCAAAAATAAAGCCTAATGATTCTTTTTTAGTATCACCTGTGTTTTTCATTTCATTTTCTAATATTCTGTATTTATAATAATCTATTTAAATAAAATATCAATAAAATAAATTTAATATTTTTGTTACTACCTTAAGGTTTTCAATGATCATTAGCAAAATATTCTTACAATTCCATATTGTCATTACTTTCTTATAAATTTAGGCTTTTCCCTAGTTTTGTCATCAAACCCTCACTGAGTAGTCTGTTTGTTTTTCCCAAAATGAAATATCATTTTCAACTAACCTAAGTGTTTCTGAATCTTTCATTGTCGGATTTGTTTGCATCTTTTTAATGAGATCTGCCCGTAACTTAAGACGTAGAATTTTGATATTCTCAATTTTTTTATCAAAAGTCATAACTTTACTTCCTTTTATATATCATTCATTATTAAAAACTCTAGTTATTATACTATAGTTTTTATTGTTTTAAAGAACTTTTAAATACCAAGAGATTTTGTAATTGCTTCAAGTTCCATTTGACGTTTTTGCTCTGGTGAAACAATATCATTCAAACGTAATTCAAGCATTGCAAGTTTATCCTTTTTAGTGCGAAGACCAATAAGAGCAATTCTTTTTTTACAATCAGCAATCCAATCATCATAACTAAACCCACTATACTCTTTACTTGGAGCAAGACCAAGAACCTGTTCTGCTTCAGCAGAGTAATCTCGGTGCTTTAATAGTCCCATAACGATAGTTTTAACTTTAACTTCATTTGCGGTCTGAAGATTTAATGGACTTTTATCTCTTCCCAAAGGAAGAACAATTGAACAATTTGTTTTCCAAGATTGCTTGCTTTCTTTTTCAGCTACTTCAACCCCTGCTTTTTGTTGACTGACAACATCAAAGATTTCGTTAATTTTTTGATCGATTTTATTTGACATAGTATTTTCCTTTTTAGTAATTAAATAGTAATGTCATTTATAATATTTCCATTTTCTAACACCAAAGTAAGACTCCCAAAATTTTCTTCTTTAAAAATTTATCGGGCTTGCTCTTTTGTTAACCTATTTTGATCAAAACCTAAGTTTTGAATAGTTTTAATTAAACTTTTTTCAATATCTCCAACTTCTCTAGTATACCCATACTTATATTCACTTGAGGATTTATTAATCAATGTGCTAATTGTTTCTTTATTCTTAAAAGAAATATTCAGAGTTTGATTGTAATTACATAAATTACTAATATTCATATTGATTGAAGTTCTTTCTTTTGAGATAAAGAAAGAAGTGCATCATCTGTTGGACAAAGTGTAATAAAATGATTATCACCTCTTATTCTGTCAGATAAATGAGCTATTGCTAAAGCATAACTTTCGGCGGCATTATAACGATATATAGCCTCAAAATTCTTTGACACTAAAAATTTTTGACCATCTACTCCAGCTATAGCTAATAAACCATAATCACTTGTATCAGAATTTAAACGTGCGCCTTTAATTAAACGTGCGCCTTTAAACCAAAGCTCTTTTATTTATAATTACAGTTTTTCATTGACCAATTCCATAATTTTGCTCTAAAGCTTTCATTCCATGATTAAATCCTTGACCAACAGCCTTAAACTTCCAATCATTATTATGTTTGTATATTTCACAAAGAATTAATGAAGTAATACTTGTATCTTCATTTTCAAAACTATATTTAGCAATTTCAACATTTGAAGTAGCATCAACAAGTGTTACATAGGCATTTCTAACTTGTTTAAAACTTTGCTTTCTTTTCTCACCTTTATATATTGTTAAAGTAAAAGCAACCTTATTCACATCATTAGGAATTTTATTTAATGAAACATCAAACTCTTCATTATTAACTTCTGATGTAGTCGCACACTTATGAATAATAGGTGAGTCACTTTGTGCCTTCATACAATTATAAAAAATTAAATCAAAGTCATTTCTAACCTTACCATCTTCTTTTAAAAGAATAGCATTTGCATCTATATTGAAGTCAGATAAGTTTGTAGTGTGAACATCCCATTTTATTTTTACTTTAAAATTAGTAATTAGAGAGTATTCTTTTGACAAATTAATATTTGTTCCCTTATTTAAATCTAACATAAAATCAATCCTTAGTTAATCACCCCGACATAAAGGACGAGGTTTCTTTTGTTTTAACTAAAATTAATTAGTAGTGGAGAGAAGTTCATTAACGACTCCAATAATAATCATTTTGTCACAGACTTAAATTAATTTATATCTGATTAATTTATATCTGAAAAGATAAATATTATCTTTGATTATTATCTCTTTTATTAATATAGTATAATATATTAATAACTTAAATTTCAAATTATCCAATATCTACACCATAATTTTGAGCAAGAGGACCAAGCCCATTATTGAACCCTTGACCAATTGCTTTGAACTTCCAGTCACTACCTGCACGATATAATTCACCAAAAATCATCGCAGTAACATTGGAGGCATCTTCGGATAAGTCATAACGTGCAACTTCTTTTCCACTTTCATCATTAACAATTCGAATAAATGCTCCATTAACTTGACCAAAATTTTGACCACGTTTTTCAGCATCATGAATAGTTACAATAAATGCTACCTTTTCAATACTAGATGGTACTTTATTTAATTGAATTTTTAAAGACTCATCATCACCATCACCATCACCAGTCCGATTATCACCTTGGTGAACAACCGAGCCACATTCTGATTTTAAACAATTATAAAAAATAAAATCATTATCTGAACGAACCTTATTTGAGGTATTTAGTAAAAAAGCTGATGCATCTAAATCATAACCAGCACCATCTGTAACACGAACATCCCAACCCAGTCCAATAGTAATCTTATTAAGGCTTGGATTTTCTTTGGAAAGATTTACATTCCCACCCTTTGTTAGAACGACGGACATATTGATTACCCCTTAAAGTTAATATTTTTCAATTATAAACTATATTCTTTAAAAATTCAATATTTAGTGATGATTTATATTTTTTTAAGATTATTTACACCCTTATTTTTTGGTAGTGTTTGACTTAGTTTATGCTTTAATAAAAATGATTTAATATATTCATCTATTGGATTATGTTCAATCTCCATATACTTTTCTACAGCATTTTCATCAAACATTATCTTTACATCCCAAGGATATTTTTCAACCAATTGTTTTAAATGAATTTCACAACTATGATGTAATTCTTTTACTGTTCTTTGATAACCAATAATCATTGACAATTGTTTATTCGTGGCATCTTCAATAAAGCTATTTGTTAGTCGCACATTTTTTAATAAATCTTTAGCTGTCTCTGGAAAATTTTTCTTATGTTCTCTAATATCCTGTCCACGAATCAATTCTAAACCTACTTTGCAAATACCAAAATCAAAAGCAGACAAAAATGCATCAATATTATAGTTTGTTATTAAAAAATCAACATCCCATGTCCAATTTGGACTTCTTGCTTTAATTACCCCTTCAATTCTTAAATCAAGATAACGATTTGAATCTTTCTGCTTCAATGACTGTTCATATATATGATATAAATCAAATTTTTGACCTAATGCACAGCTTATCATATCAAAAAAAACTAAATTTCTATTTTTATCTAGACTCTTGTTTTTATTCCAATGTTCAAACTTAATATTCTTTTTACTTTTATAAATTAATTTTTTTAATTGAGTTAATTCAAAATTAAATCCACTTTTATCTATAAAATCAATAGCTGATGGCAATTTTGGTCTTAATGGTTGACTTAAGCTAATCATTATATCTAAATCCTTAATACTTGACGATTTCCCAAGAATTAAATCTCTTACGGATCCACCAACAAGGAATATATCAAAAGTTAATCCAAACCTCTCAAGACTCTCTAAGCTTTTATATATATCTAGACATTGAATTTGTATTTTATTTAATACCATTTCAATTTCTTTAGGTATTGTTTTGTTCCAAAAAAGCAAATCATTTATATACTTAATATTTACATTTTCCGAGTAAATATCATTATATAATCTAAACACTTCAGGATGATAATTTAACATTTTAAAACCTTTATTTTTCTTCATTATCTCATTAAACTTTGGTTTTAGTCAAGAAATATTTTAATATATTAACCTTATTTGATTTACTGTTGTTAACATGTAAATTATTTATTAAATCATTATCAAGTTTATATATATCATTTACGTCAACTAAATTTTTGTAATTAGTAACATGTTGATATTTACCCAATAATTGATTATTTTCTAAAAAAATTTTTTTATTCATTTCTTGTTGAATATATAACAATGTATCTAACTTATTATTATATACATACATTGTTCCTTTTTTTGGGGCAATATTTCAAACTTGTCAATTCATTGTTGCAACAATCAAAAATACCTTCAATTTTTTCCGGACAAAACTTTAAGCTAGTTAACATATTATTACTGCAAATGAAATCTCCACCTATTTCTTTAGGACAGAACTCTAGACTAATTAAGTTATTACTTGAACAATTAAAATAACCAGTTACTTTTTTGGGGCTACCTTCTAAGCTATTTAATTTATTTATTGAACAATCAAAATTTCCAATAACAATACTAAAATTAACAGGTATTTCTTTTAGGTTTTTACCTATCAAGTCTACAATTCCATAAACATCAACATTTAAATCCTCATTAATGGTATAATTTTTTATATCATATTGATTTAACCAATCTTCTATTGCTTCTTTTGTTTTTAATCTCATATTTAAATTCTATAGGTAATTTTTTTATTGTAAATAATCCATTGTTAATTCCAAAATTAGTGGTAAAATATGACTATGCTTATATTTATTTTATTTACCAATTATTAAAAATGAAAAAACCATTACTCTTTAAAAAATTTCTTATTATAGCAACAACAGCATTTTTACTAAATACTGCTCATGCTGATTAAATAATCAATGCTACAAATTTTATTGAACAACAGGAATACTCATTATCTTATGACCATAATAGCTATAGTTGAGAATATAAAGAAAGTGAAGTAACCAGTGCTATTACTAATGGATTAAACTATTGGTTAGAATTCTCTAAAAAACTAGTATCATTAACAAATGTGGAAATTCCATTTAAAATCGTTTGGTCTGACTCTCTCAGCAGTAAAGAATGGGGAGCTGCGAACTATAGCAAAAAAATGATCAAATCATTGGTTTTACTATAGAACTAAATAAAAACAAAAAACTAACTCTTAATGAAATAGAAATGATTTCTGCTCATGAGTCCAGACATATTTTAGAAATTCAACACAACCTTAGTAGTGATTCAGTTATGAACTTTAATGCATCTTTGATGCTTCATCAAATTATTAATAAAGAAAAAGACAATCAACTATGCCATGCAAAAAATAATGAATTTTAATTATCAATTAAAAAATAACCCACTTATTCAGCAAGCCCCTCTGAAATCTTGTTGAAAAATTTGACAAATTTTCATTAATTGTTAGTCTAAATCATATGATTAATACGATAGAAACTAGATTGAAATTAGATTTAACACAAGAATTAGACATTAATTCTTGTGTTTCCTTATGGTCTGAATTTTATCGTAAAACTTGGGTTATGTTTAATAATCTTCATTTGGAAGAAAATGTTATTTGGCATAAACTTATGAATACTAATTTATTCACTAGTCATCAAGTTGATTCTTTAATTAATAAAGTTAAATCTGAACATAATAAAATTAAAGCATTAACTAAATCTCAGTTTAAAACAGCACCAAGCTAAAGTTGAAATGGAATGAAGTTTCTTCAGCTTTAGGAAAGAATAGAAATCATTGGTATAAAAACATAATGAATTATATTCAACCTACGGTAGTTAAACCACAATCTGCTCAAGAGATTAATCCTTTTGAGTAGAACCAAAGATAGCTTATGCTAGCTTTGGAAGTGTAGGTTTATCAGCTTGGTTTAACAACCCCTACCAAGCGACTTGTTTTTCAACAAGGTTTCAGAGGGGCTTGAAATTTAATAGGAATTTTTTCCCTAATTCATTATTTTCTGAACATTGTGTAACACATGCTTTAATTTTTTTATCTTTAAATATTTCAGCTATTGCAGAAGTTAATGTTTCTTTAATGATGCCTTTATTTCTAGATTCAGGAATAATCCAAAATGTGCAAAATGTTTCTGGGTAATAAATATCAAAAATCCATCTTGAATAAAAGTTAATGAGGATTGTCGATTTAAATTTAAAAGTTATTCAGTTGAGATTTTAAAGCTAGGGATGAGTAGTGTTGACATAAAAAAATAAGGAATTGTTATATACAATTCCTTATCTTAATTTAAATTAAAAAACAAGTTTACACTTCATCTTCATAAGGGTTCCAACTAGCTTCAATTGATAAATTAATTTGATCACACCACTCTGTAGAGAGTTTATCAAAAATCAAACGAGTAACTTCATCATCAAGTTCAATTTCAGTGCTAGGATAACCTGTGGTTACACGATAATCATTAAAGAAAATACTAGTGCTAACTAAAATTTTGGTTTCAAGAACTTCACCAAAGTTGTCATCTTCGACAATTCGAAATTCACGAACAAAACAAGCACGTTCTCCACTCATCTTCCGTTTTGAGCTAACAGAAACAGCCCCAATAATGGAATCAAAAAAAGCATCACCATTTTCTTCAATAAAGTCTGGAATGCTATCTGCAATTGGCTTGAATTTTAATGTAAGCCCAAAATATGGAGTGGTTTCTTCTCCTTTTTCTTCTGAGTAAGAGCGAATTTTAATGCCTTCTTCATCAGAATTTGAGATAAGTGCATTTTCATTATATGCACGTCGTGTAAGTAAAATAAATTGGCGTAAATTTGCAGGGAATACAACTGAACCTGCTTCATTGGGGATAGAAATTTCACCTTCATCAAATTCAGCTAAAGATAAAGATTGGACGCTGTGATTAATCATGTTAAGACTCCTTAATTAAGAAGTTTAATTATACCATATTTTTTAACATTTTACAATAATATATTTATATGTTGTAAAATTAATATCGTTAATATATACTATAATAAGAGAGTAAAAAAATAAGGATAAAAAATGAATTTTGCACAAGAAACATATAAGAATTTAGTTGAACTAGTTAAATCTGATGAGTCCTTTACCTTTAAAGATTTTTCCTTACAAGAAAAGGTCTATAGAATATTTAATTATCGTCTTGCATCATGGACATCATTTATGGCTCCAAGTGCATTGAATTGCCGTGGAACAATGTATGATATTACTAATAATGAAGATGTTAAATTAGTAAGTTTGCCACCAGAAAAGTTTTTCAATTATGAAGAAGGTGGTGTTGACCATACAGTAGGTAAAATCGGTGATAAAATGGTAAAGATGGATGGGTCATTGATTTCTACTTATCTTCATGATGATGAATTATATTTTAAGTCAAAAGGTTCTCTATTTTCTTCTCAAGCATTAGATGCAATGAAGTTAATGAATCTTGAAGAAAATAAGAAATTTAAGTCTGAACTTAAAAGTTTAATTAATTTAGGCTTTACTGTAAATCTTGAATATACTTCGCCAGAAAATAGAATTGTTATTCCATATCAATCAGAAGAATTAACTGTTCTTTCTGTTCGTAGTCATGATACTGGTAATAATTATTTTGCAACCAAATTAAATAAATTATTATCAGAACATGGTTTTGATGAAATTAAAAAGAATATGGTTGTTCATGAAAGTCTTCATGGTCAAGAGATTAAGCACTCAAAGTTTGTTGATGATATTCGCTTAGAACAAGAGGGAGAGGGTTATGTTGTTGAAATTGTTGTAAATGAAGATTTATCTTATCTTACAAAAATAAAGAATATAAAATATATCACACTGCACAATACGAAAGATAGTGTTAATTCACCAAAACGTTTGTTTGAGGCTGTAATAGAAGAAGCAACAGATGATTTGAGAGCAATGTTCGCAGATGATGAATATGTTTTAAGTAAAGTAACTGAAATGGAAAAAACAGTTCAACCAATTTTTAATCATATGGTAAAAACCGTAGAGTCTTTTGTTGATGAAAATAAAAATTTAGACCGTAAAGATTTTGCAATAAAAGCAAAAAGTGAGCATTCTAACTTTATGGGATTATTAATGAATGGATACTTGGGTCAAAAAATAGATTATAAGTTTTTTGCCAAAAAGCATGCAAAAGATATGTTTGGAATTGGAGAAGATCCTGTAGAAGATTTAGAGGATTCTTTTCCACATAAGATGAAAAATAAAATCTAATTGTGAAATAACCACCTCACCAAGTGAGGTGGTTTAGTATCAGATTCCATTATTCTCAAGAATAGCAGCTAAAACTCTACCAACTGCCAATCCTGTGCCATTGAGAGTATGAACTAATTCCTTGGTTCCATTTGCTCTTTTTACTTTAGTATTCATGCGTCTTGCTTGGAAGTCATGGCACCAGGTTACAGTAGCTATTTCTCTATATTTTTGTTCACCTGGGAACCATAGTTCAAAGTCATAGGCTTTATATCCTGCAAATCCAATATCACCAGCACAAAGTTCAATAATTCTATAAGGTATGCCGAATTGTTTAATAAAATCTTCAATATCTACAATCATTTTATTAAATTCTAATAATCCATTTTCAGGTAAACATATTTTCACTAGTTCAATTTTTTCAAATTGATGTTGTCTTATGATTCCTTTTGTATCTTTACCATATGTTCCAACTTCTTTTCTAAAGCATGGTGTATGTGTCATAAGGTTCTGTTTCACTTCGTTTTCATTAAATGTTTTATTTTTAACTATGTTAGTTAATGGAACTTCACCAGTTGGAATTAAAAATAATTTTTGATTGCCTTCTGTTGTAAATAATTCATCTTTAAATTTTGGATATTGACCTGTTCCAAACATTGTTTCTTCATTTACAAGATTTGGAACATAACATTCCTCGTAACCAATTTCACCATAAAAATCCAAAGCTAAATTTATAAGTTTTCTATGTAGTTTTGCAACTTTCCCTCGCATAAGATTAAATCGAGTGTGGGCTAGATGAACTCCTGTATCAATATCAAGACCAAAAGGTTTTCCTATTTCAAAATGATTTTTATTGTTTTGGTTAAAAAAGTTTTGATTACCTAATTTTATAACAGGATTGTCATATTCTCCTTTCCCTTGAGGGACTGTTTCATGTAATAAATTTGGAATAAGATGTATAATTTTTTCAAAATCAATAGTTACATTCTCTAAATCTTTTTTATATTTTTTCAGTAATTTTTTATCATTTGGTTCCTGTGTGTTTTTATTTATTTTGGCATTGATAGTTTCAATAGCCATTCGTAATGTTTTTTGTTTTGCATGTAAGTAATTAAAATCAAAGGGAAGTTCATATCCTCGTTGTAAAAGGTTTTTAATTTCTTGTTCGGTTATATTTTTAATGTCTATCATATAGTCTTTCTAATTATTGTTTGAATAAAAAAGGCACTTTATTAAATGTGCCTTTTTTATTTTAATATATTTAATTATTTTTTAATCAACGACACCATCCCCATGAAGAGATGAGGATGAACTAGATGATGAAGTGATAATTAGTTTTTTCATAATAGTATATATCTTTTTAAGATTCTAATATATAAAAACAAGTTTTGTAAGAAAATATTTTTAATATAGTGTTTTGTGATATTTTAATAAAAATATTTAAGGACATTAAATGATAAACAAAAAATATGAGATGTTAATTTTTAAAGGTGAAAAAGAACAAAATGATAAATTTTACGAAATAATATTAACGAATAACTATTCAATTCCGATTCGTTGGGGATATGTAGGAACTGAAGGCACAACAAAAACTATTCTGGGCACATATTTTGAGTTTAGTGAAAGATTAAATTTTAAATTACAGATTGGATATAAAAGAGAGACTGAAATAAATACTAAAATTAATGATATTTTTAAAGTAAAGATGAATTAGAAGAAAACATGTAATTAATTTAGATATTATTCGAGATGAAAAGCCTGTTGAAAAAATGGCTAAAAGTAACCCGTATGGCTTATAAATTTAATGTTATTTTTAATAAAAAAAACTTTTATAACAAAATATGTGATATAATTAACTCAATAAATAAGGAGTTCATAATGGCTGTTAAAGAAACTGCAATGTTGATTTTTACTGATGCAAAAGAAAACAATAATAAGTTTTATGAGTTAATTTTAAATGATGATGGTTCAGTTAGCACTCGTTGGGGTAGAGTAGGTGCTGAAGGGCAAAAAAAGATGTGCACAGGTGGTAAATATGAATTTGACCGTATTTTACACTCAAAGACTGCCAAGGGTTATGTAATGTCCAAAACAGTGAGTGTTAATGTTACTTCTAATGGTGTGCAAAATAAAATGGCACTTGCTGAAGCTGCTAAGCGTGATATGGTCAAAATTGATACAGATGTATCAAAAAACAAAAAGACTTCAGTTCTTATTAAGTTAATTGAAAGATTGGCAGAAATGAATCGTCATCAAATTATGACTGCTTCTAGTGGAAATATTAAAATTAATGAAACAGGTATGATTACTACACCTTTAGGTTTAGTTACAAGTTCTACGATTGTTGAAGCAAGAACTCTTTTAGAAAAAATTGAAAAATATTGCACTAAAAAGAACTTTTCTTCTGATAGTTATATTCATGCTTTAGAGGAATATTTACGTTTAATTCCTCAAAAGGTTCCAACACGTCGTGGTTGGTATGAAAACTTTTTTACAGATTTTTCATCACTTACATCTCAAAATTCATTGCTAGATCAATTAGAGGGTTCTCTTGACCTTTATAATAGTAAAGAGCAAGAAATGAGGGAAAAAATGGGTGAAGAAAAAGTAATTGAAAAGGTATTTACAACTAAGTTAGAAATTGTTGAAGATGATAAGGTTTTAAAGCAAATTAATAAGTTTTTCTTAGATACTAAGAATTCTAATCATGTAAGTTCTCATTTAAAATTAAAAAATGTATTTGAACTTCAAAATGAAGAAATGAAACAAAAATTTGCAAAAATTTCAAGCACAGTTGGTAATGTTCGTCAATTATGGCATGGAACTAGGGCATTTAATCTTTTATCTATTCTTAAGGGGGGGTTAATTATTCCTAAATCTGGTGGTTCATACAAAATTACAGGTAGAATGTTTGGTGATGGTATTTATTTCTCAGACCAGTCTACTAAATCATTAAATTATTCTTATGGTTATTGGGATGGTAGTAAAGATGATAACTGCTTCATGTTTGTGGCCGATGTGGCAATGGGGAAAGAATACTTGCCTACAAAGCCAAGAAATGATTTGCCACCTAAAGGTTACGATTCAACATTTGCTCGTGCTCATAAATCAGGAGTTTTAAATAATGAAATGATTGTGTTTGATATTAATCAAGTGAATCTTCGTTATTTGTGTGAATTTGCTCGTTAAGATTTTCAAGTGAATCACACCGACCTAAAGTTCGGGGCATTACGCAAGTCTTGGTAAAAATAATATAAGCACTTAATGTATAAATTATTACATTAAATGCTTATGTTTTTAGTTATTTTATTTTGCTTGATAGAATAATATCTAAATTATCAATAGTTTTTGGGTAGCCACCGGAAAGAGATGGGGTTGTTTGATAGGTATAGCCACCAGAATAAACAGCAAAGTTAGGTGACCCTGTTATACTATGGCTAACAACCATTTTTTGTGATTTAATCCACTTACTATTTACACTAAATGAATTATATATTGAATTAAATTTAGTAATGTCTACACCATTTTTAGTTAAAAATGTATCTAGTCTTTTTTTATCCATTAAAATATTGTTTCTATTTAAGTGAACTTCATCAAAAGTTTTATCGTGGAGTTTATCTTCTAGATTTAATTCTTCAAGTGTAAAAAATATTTTAGCTCCAGATTCCCAATTTGGAAAACCTACTGGATATTTAATATATTCAATTTTGGATCCATATTTTTTAGCCAAAGTCGCAGACATATCTTTCATTTTAAAACAATGAGAACATCCATACCAAAAAAATTCAACAAACACTGGTTTTTGCCCATTACTTGGTTTAATTGTTTCTAGGATTTGAGTTTTTGTATAATCAGTTCCTTCGGTTAATCCTTTAAATTCAGGAGTTTTTGATTGTGCGACGACCATAAAGGTGCTAATTAGAATAGATAATATAATTTTGGTTGGTTTCATTTTTTGCCTTATTAAGTTATGAATAATTTAAGATAAATATATCATCTAGTCAACCAAAAATATTTAAATTACTTAATTTTTAAACTTTCTAATTTTTGAGATATAGATTTTCTAATTGTTATTAGTTGTTGAGCTTCTATATTTTTATTTAAATATAAAGTCCATAAATTTTCAATAATTTGTTCGGCTACACGTGCATCTATAATCATTACTAAATCAAGACTAGATAATAGGAAAATCATATTGTCGTTAGACATGAGAAAATGAATTTCAGAAATTGCATCACTAATTAGAAATCCATTATAACTTAATTTTTTTCTTAAAAAAGTATAATTGCTTAAATCTAAAATAGCAGTTTGGGGAGAAATTTGTGGATATATATAGTTAGAAATCATTAAAAATATATTTTCTTTCATTAATAAGTCATTATTTTTTAATTCTTCCCAATTCTTTAAAAAGGATAACGTTTCTGATGCGCAGATATAGACCTCATCTTTAGTTTCATATTTCATTTTACATGTTAAATCTTTTCCAGTATTCCCAGGAAAATGTTTAATAGTATCAATTAAATTATATTTCTCAATAATTGTATTTATTTCTTTTTTAATTTTTAAATTATATTCTAAATTATTAGAAAAACTTCTTGAACCAAAGTTTGTATCAACCGCAGAACTTAAAATAACATCCATACAAATACTTTTTAAGTATGATATATCTGTATTCCATTTTTTATAATATTCTTCTTGTCCTGCTTGTGTTAGGTTTTTAAAATTTTTAGCACCCTGCAAGTCGGAGTTGATTCTATTTACACTTCCTCCTTCGTGGTCAATAAAAAATAATGAATTTGGTTTATTTTTTTTATAGTTACAAATATAATCTTTATTATTATCTTTTTTAATATATTGAAAGGATGATTCAAAAAATAAATATCCACCATATTCAGATGGGTCATCTCTTAAATCATGAGCAGATACAATAAAGGCTTTTTTTAAAAGTTTTGCAAAATCATTTTTTGTAATGTTGTCATCTGAAATTGCAGAAGCATTATATCCCAATAGTAGTATTGTAAAAATTAATTTTTGAAAGTAAAAGAGATAGTTCATTTTTATAATTCTATTTGATTTTAATACATTAGTGTTTTTGATAAATTAATACATAATGTATTAATAACATTGAGTTATCAATGTTATTAGTAAGTAGTTGTACCTATACTGAAATAGAAATAAGTCTTGACTAAATATAATTAATCAACTAAATTGAAAGTATGAAAACTAATTAAAACAAAAAATATGATTAATAATGATGTTTGTGTATATAAAAGTGATTCAATCTAATGATTAACAAAAGATTATTCTTTTCGTTGGATAAAGAAGTTACAAATTTTTTAATGCGAGTCAGAAGCCTACACGAGAGTTTGTGTGGGCTTTTTTATTTTAAACTTAATAAAGGGAATATATGGATATAAAACCAGTGCCAATATTGCATGTTGATGGTAGCTTAAGTGAGTATATAGACAAACAGGGGGTTTTACATAAGGTTGGAGGAATTGGTGGTTATCTTGTTCTTAATGGAAAAATAATAGATAAATTTCATAAGGAATTAAATAATGTTCCTCATATTAATCACCATGAAGATTATGCAATTATTGAAGGGTTAAAGTGGGTAAAATCCAAAAATTTCAATATTGTAAAGGTTAAAACAGATTCTTTATCTAGTGTGAATCTATTTAATAATCAGAAAAAAAATGTATCAAAAGAAGATAAGTTTTTTTTAATACAATTTATGATGTTAGAATTTTCTTTTGAAATTATTGAAATTGATTATCACAGTAGAAGTGATGATGATTTATCTCATAAACTATCTAGGAATTATTTAAGAGATATACCAGATAATGTAATAAGGGTTCATCATGCTAATTCAAAGAAAAAAATAAATTATGATATAATATCTGAAGCGGCAGAACCAACCCATTCAAAATTGAAAAGAATCTTATGTGATTCAATGAATGAAATTAAATCTCTTATTCTTACTTAGGTTAAAATATATAATATGTGGGGAAAATATGACAATTAATTCAGAAAAAAATTTATTAGTGGTAAATCTTGAAATTTTACGACCAACTCAATTAGCTTGTGGTTGGCAAGAGGTGGAAGCAAAAGAGTGGGAGATTCTAGACTTAAAATTACCAAAATTAAAATCTTTTTTAAAAAATCATCCTATTCCTGTAGTCGCCGGTCCAAATGGTAAAATGTATTTAATAGACAGGCATCACATGGGGCTAGCTTTAATTAGGTTAGCAGACCGTTGGGATTGGGAAGAAAGAGGCGAGAAAAAAACAAATCCATATAAAAATTGTCATGTGCAAATTGTTTTAGATCACTCTAAAGATGTTATGAGTAAAGATGAGTTTTATAAAAAATTAGAAAAAGATGGAATGCTTCATCCATTTGATGAATATGGTCAACGTGTTGAAATTAGAGATATTCCAATGTCTTTAGCAGATTTAAAAAATGATCCATATCGTGCCTTGGCAGGATTCGCAAGGAAGGCTGGAGCATTTGAGAAATCAACAATGCCATATGCTGAGTTCAAATGGGCAGATTATTTTAGAAATAAAATACCATCAACATTAATCAAGAGTAATATTCAGGGGGCATTGTCATTAGCTTTAGATTTAGCAATAAATGTAGAAGCTGAAAACTTACCTGGATACACTGGAGTTAAAGCATTGGGTTTAAAAGTTAATTTAACTACATTTAATGAACCAACTAAGTCTAAAGCGAATAAACTAAAGTAGTTTTTTAAAGTTATTATTTTATGATATAATATAATAATATATAGGTAATGGAAACATAATGGTTATGTTTTTCTTTTCTATTTTTTAATTAAAGAAGAAGGTTATATACTATGGATTTATTGTTGGTTTTATTTCTAATCGTGTTAAACGGAATTTTTTCAATGAGTGAAATGGCAATTATTTCATCAAAAAAAATACGATTACAAAGAATTGCAAATACGGGTTCAATTGGTGCCATTAAAGCAATTGGTTTGCAAGAAAATCCAAGTCGGTTTTTATCCTCGGTTCAGGTTGGTATTACATCAATTAGTATTTTAAGTGGTATCGTTGGTGAAAAATCATTGGTTGCACCAACAACTTTAATTTTATTAAGTTTGGGAGTTCCAAATGAAATTGTTGGAACGGTATCCAGTGTTTTGGTTATTGTTTTTCTAACATTTATGTCTGTTGTTTTTGGGGAAATTATTCCTAAGAGTATTGCTTTGGCAATGTCAGAAAGAATAGCGATTCTTATTTCAATACCTATGTCTTTAATGGCCAAAGTTGCAGCTCCTTTAGTTTGGGTTTTTACAACAACAAGCCAATTAATTTTAAAATTAGTAAAATTAGATACATTTGTTCAGCCACCAACAAGTAATGAAGAAATTAAAGAATTAATGGGGCAAGGAACAAAAGATGGTGTTTTTCATGAAAGTGAAACGGAATTGGTAACTAATGTGTTGCATATGGATGAAAAAAGTGCTTCCTCAATTATGACTCATCGTGGAGAATGGAAGTTTATTGATTTAGAGGCTGATTTCCAAACTAATAGAAATAAATTGATTGAAAATAAAATTTCTAAAGTTTTAGTAGTAAGTGGTGATATTAATAATATTATTGGTTTTGTTGATATTACAGAAATTCTTGGGTTAGTATGTTATGGACAAGAATTTGATTTAAAAGAATATGTTGAGGCACCTTTATATTTGCCACAAACTGTAACTGCAAGTCAAGTTTTGGAGCAATTAAAGTCACATCATAAAGAAATTGCTATAATTATTAATGAATATGGTGAAAATATTGGATTGGTGACAATTAAAGATATTATGTCAGCAATTGTTGGAGATATTGAAGATCAAACAGAAGAAGAATTTAAAGAGCTAGAAAAGCGAGACGATGGTTCATATCTTGTTGATGGATTGATATCTTTAGATAAATTAGTTTATGAGTTAGATTTAGAAAGATTTAATCAGCATACAGATATGAATACATTAAGTGGATTTATTATGGAATATGCAGCTAAAGTTCCACATGTAGGGTATTCAATGCAGTTAAATGGATTAACATATAAATTATTTATTGAAGTTTTAGATATGGATAAGAATTGTGTTGATAAGGTTTTAATCAAGAAGGTATTAAATGAATTAACTGTAGTGGAACCAGTAGTTAATTCAGAAAATCAAACAGCATTAGAATAATATGATAACTGTACTTAATGATAATATTATATTATTATTAAACACGAAATAAACAGATTTTAGTTATTATGATAAATCGTGAATTAGACCAATTTTTTACTACAGAAGAAACAGCTATAAGATGTTTAAATTATGTCTCTTTAAGTTTAGACATTAAAAATATTTCGTGGATTGAACCAAGTGCTGGTGCTGGTTCTTTTTTGAAAGTAGCAAAAATAGTTGGTTTCCCAAGTTGTGTGGCAGCTTATGATTTAATGCCACAACACGATGGAGTAATTAAAGCTGATTTTTTAACTGTTAATTTAGAAACAATTTTTAAAGAAAATTCGGTTCGTTGCTGTATTGGTAATCCACCATTTGGGAAAAATAGTTCTCTAGCTATAAAATTTTTTAATCATGCAGCAAAGAATGTAGATGTAATAGCTATGATATTCCCATCTACATTTTGTAAAGAATCAGTAATAAAAAAATTAAATAAAAATTTCCATTTAATTGGTGAACTTGATTTGGGCAGTATAGAATTTTTGTTTATAAATGAGTCAAGAAAAGTTCCTGTAGTATTTCAAGTGTGGAAAAGGAATGATGAGTTAAGATTAGATTTTAATTCCAAAAGAATAAGTGAATATTTTTCTTTTGTAGATAAGATTAATGCTAATTTTGCAATTCAAAGAGTTGGATTTTCAGCAGGTAAAGTTAAGCATGATTTGTCTAATTTAGCTTCAGCATCTCATTATTTTATTAAGGGAGATAAATCTGTAATTGATACATTTAATTTAATAGATTGGTCAAACATTAAAAATAAAACAGCAGGAAATCCTAGTATTGCAAAAACTGAATTAATAAGAGAGTTTGAAAGCAAATTAAATAATAAATGAATTCACTTAATTAGTTGAATTAATTTATTGGGTTTTCCATTTTCATAATCAGCATTAGGTAATGGTGTTTGTTTCTTTTTTATAACATTCCATTTTGAAGATAGTTCTGCATTAATTTGAATAAAGATACGTTCTTTAGGTGTTAAATCACTTTCATGTTTTATTGCATTTGCAGGGCATTCGCTAACACATAGTCCACAATCTATACATTCTTCTGGGTCAATAGCTAAAAAATTAGGACCTTCACGAAAACAGTCAACAGGACAGACTTCAACACAATCACTAAATTTACATGCAATACAATTTTCTAATACATAATGAGACATATTTATATCCTTGTTTTTGATATTATATCATAAGCAATAATAAATTTAAATCTAATATTATTGCTTAGTATTTACTCTTGTTTAATTTTTAATATAATTAAATTAGGGATTAGTTATGAATATAAAAATAATAAAAATAGTAGAACAAATAAAGCATGTAAGAAATTCTGTAAATCCTGTTGTAGAATCTTGGATTATGGCATGTAAAAATATTGGATTATCTCAAGATGACCCAATGGTTACATTTGGATTAATGTTTGCAAATCATCCTGATTTGATTTCTTCAAATAAAGATTATCATAACCAAAATCATGCAGCAGATGCAGTGATTACAGCCTCTATATTAGCTAAAGAAGAATTTTCTAAAAAAGATTTAAGTAAAAATGGAGCCATATTAATTTTTTCAATGTTATGTCACGACTTAAATCATAATGGAAAAGGGAATACATATGAATACGAATTAGAAAAAAAATCTATTTTATCAATGAATTCATTTATTAAACAAGATGAATCTTTTCAGTATTTTTGGAAAAGGTCAATGATTGGAAAATACGATAGCTTAGATGTTTTTTTGAAATATGTAGAAGAAATTATATTGGGGACAGATTTTAAGGTTGGATACAAGGAAAATTGCAAAGGATACAACAATTTAAGCCAGGACGAAATTAAGATTTCACAATTAAAGATGTTAGCTAACGAATCAGATATCCTACCCTCATGCTTGTCATCATTTGGACCAGATTTGGGGAAAAAATTAGCTAAAGAACAAAATGATGTTAATGTAGGTTCTTGGTTGGGAAGAAAATTTTTTCTAGAAAAATTAGCTATATTTTCATCGAAAGCTAGTAAAGAGATAGGTATATTAGAGCATATAAGTAGACAACTAAAATCAATAGATAAATATGGAGCTTTAAAGTTGGATGAGTTATCAAATAACAATTTTAATAAAATTTCAAATATGATTAATAAAGAATCAATAAAAGAAAATAAAAGTATGTTCAACTTTGAATTAATTGAAAAGTTAAGGGATATATTTTTAGATGTTGGTTTGAGTGGAACAAATACAAATAAAAAGTAAAATATGAAAAATCAAAAATTAATAAAAAAACATGAGCAAATAATAGGAAGTTTTTTAGATGTTAACATTCCAGAATTTGATTGGTTAAAAATTAATCTTGAACATACTAAAATCATTTGGTCAAATCAAAAAACAAATGAGATGGTTAAAGTAGATGATAATTATAGTATATCTATAAATTTAAGTGAAAAATTGACAGGGGAGGATAAAGGTCTATCTCTTGTAATGCAAAATTTATGTGGTTTAAGCTTTCCACCGTATTATTGGAAAGAAAAAACTTATCGTTTTTATACTAGTGAAAGAACTGGTGACCTAGAAAAAAAGAAGGAAATATTAAATAATATATTAAGTCATTTTAAATCTTATGAAATAGAAAAAAAAGACAAGTTTAATATCTCTGATATAATATTCAAAGAGGATTTAAAAAATAAAATAAAATTAGAGACAACAGAATTATTAATGAAATTCCATGAGCCAACACAGAGATATGTTGTGTTAGCAAAAGAATATTTAGGTGATAAATATAAGGTTTTAAAAGGGTTCTCTGAATATCAAAGTTATTTTCTTGAAAAAAAAGATATATATGAAGAAATGCTTCAAAAAAATATATCTGAGGAAGTTATAAAAAAATATGCATTAAATACTGATTTTTTTAAAGAAGAACTTCCAAATAAAAGACTAGAAAAAAAATCTTATTTTTTTATTAACCCTAGTTTTTATAAAGATGTAAAAGAATTATTAATATTAGATAATAAGCTTGAAAAGGAATTTATTGAAGAGCAAAAAAAAGTAAATGAATTACATGATTTATCGGAATATAATATTGAAGATGATAATATTTTTGGAATTAAAATAAAATTTATTCCAGAATCTCAACATTTTGAATTTTATGGGAAAGGGTATTTTAATCTAAAAACTCCAATTAGAAGCTATGTTGACCGTAGTGGAAGATCTTTTAATTCTGGTGGAAATTATGTTGACCGTGGTGTTTTGCCTATGTGGGCATTAAACTTTATCTATACTGAAAATTCAGATTCAAATAAAAATTTAAATGGAAATGAAATTTTAAGTTTTGATGATAACAGGGAGATAGAGGTTAAAGGAAAATATAAGATTAAATTAAACATCGTTCCTGGTGGTTCTAAAAAAGAAAAGAATTTAAGGGTTCTAGCAAGCGATTGGGAAAAATTGAAAAAAATAAAGGAAAACTTTATTAAAGAGCAAGAGCTATGGGGAAGAACTGGAAAAAGCATAAAAATTAGTCATTGTGATTTTAGTGATGTGAGTATATTAACACAATATCCTGTTGTTTATTTTGATAAGCAAGGTAAAAGTTTTTTAGTTTATGGTTCAAGAAGACGTGGTAAATTTAATATACTTGGAGAATCGTCAACAAATTCTGATTTTATAGAGTCAATAAAAATAGATGAATTGGGAAATGAAGTAAAACCAAGGAATATTAAATTTTCTCAAACACTAAAGGGTGTGCCAATTACGTTTTTAGAGGCCAAATTCTATTTAGAAAATCATTCATTTTGTGAAAGTATTAAAAGAACGACAATAGATTTAAATGCTAAAATATGGGGTAATAATAGTAATGGTTCTGTAACTGAAGAAGAAAAATTAAAAATATTTGAAACAGTTTTATTGCATGCTGAAATTAATAGTAATGCTGTAAATTCTAATACAGTAAAGTCCAAGAGAATTAAAATTTAAAAATCATCTAGGACGATATTTTTCACTCCATGTCTTTTTAATTCTATCAAATAAATTATTTGGCATTTCTTCTGTTTCACGAAAAGCCTCTAGTAGTTCTTTTTGTTTTTTTGTAAGTTTTTTTGGAACAGAAATATTGCAGATTAAATATAAGTCTCCAACAAATATATCACGAACAATTCCCTTGTTAGAGCATAATAATGTTTGATTGGGTTTAATTCCTGGAGGAACTATAACTTCCAAATTACCAGACCAATGAGGGAATATAATTTTGCCACCTAGTGCAGCTAAAATAAAAGAAACATCTATGTGTGTAAAAAGGTCTAAATTGTTTCTGGTAAAAAATTCATCAGGTTTAATTTTTATTGTTGTTTTAATTTGAATATCATCAGATTCAACAATAAAAGATTCATTTTCTTGTGTTCCTGCTGGGAATTTAACAGAAATTGTTTTTTGTTCACGAACTTTATTTCTAAGAAAAGTTAGTTCAAATGTTTTGTTACATCCAAAAATAGACTCCCAAAACTCAACATTAATGTCAACCTGGATAATAAAGTTATCGTCAATAGTTTCTTTAAAAAAGTCTTTATTCTTAGTTTGCTTGTTTTCTTGGCTTTCCAATTCGTAATCGTGTTGTTTTCTTTTGTATTCATTACTAAGAGTTTCATAGGCAAATTTAGCTTCTTTAAATTTATCTTCTGCATTAATGGATTCAGAATTTCTATCGGGATGCCATTTCATTGCCATTTTTCTATAAGCTTTTTTGATGTCATCATCTGTGGCATTTCTTTTTATGCCTAAAATAGTATAGTAATTTATAGTCTTGTGCATTATTTTTTAGTGTGATGTATAGTTTCAAACATTGAACTACCACTGCCTAAAGGCAGGGGATTCCTGCTTCGCTGGACTTAGCCCTAGACTTCGTTGAATTAATCTTCATCTTAGTTTTAGGTCTTACAATTCTACTTAAGTCGTTAGACGTGAAGTAGTTTCCTCCACTGGCATTAACAGTAGTTCCTACGGTATTTTTATAATTATATAAGTTAATACAAGCATTTTCATCTCTATCATGGTAGGTATGAGCTTCAGAAAAAGCCAGAGTTTGATTATAGACAAAACGAGAACAACCAAAGGTTTTAGCCAAAATTTCCTTGAGGTCATTTGGAGGATAAAATCTAAATTTGTATGCTTTGTTAATTAAATTACTCATAGGAATTAAGTATATAATTTTTTATTAGTTTAATCAATGTTAGCTCTTAAGTTTTAATCTTGGTTTGAAGAGGTAAGTTGGTATAGCCTTTGGATTTTAATGAAAGAATAGTTTCTTCAATAATTTTATTAATGTCAGCATGTTCAATTTCTCGTTCTAAGGTTTTCTTATAGTTTCTTAAGTGATGCCTAACTATTGCACCAAAGCACTTTCCTTTATCTCTAGTAAATGAGCTTTTAGAAAAATTATCAAGAAGTTCATCTAAACTAGATATGCTATCAGTTAATTTTTGTTTAACATTTTCTAATGTTTCAATTTCTTGACTAAACTTATGTTTAAATGGAAGGTTGTTAAAATATATTCTATCAAAACCATTAAGTGCATTATGTATTTTTAAAATTGAATCAAAAAGATAATTTGGGACTTTTTCTTTTTGTTCTAAAATAGAATTAACGGGTTGATAGTTTGATGAAATCCAAAGATTCTTGTGAGATTTTTTTATTTCTATTATTTGAGCAGTAAAAAAATCACAATAGTGTATTAATAAAGCATCTTGATATGGGATGCTTTTTTCATTAATAGATGTAATTACTCCGTGGTTATCATAGTGAAATGTTCTAAAAGTTGTTTGATTTTGTTGGCTAAAGACTTCTGTATAAAGATAATGATAAGAATGTTCCTTTTGTTGTTTTGATAGTTTTCTTAATTTATTGTTACGAATAGGTGCAACTAAAAATGGATTATTTTTGTTTGGACTTGTAATAATAGATTGATGAGAGAAAAAAATTCTTTTATTTGTTTTGTTACCATTTTCAAGATTTTTTTGAGATAATTTAAGTTCAATTTCTTGATTTTTAAGAAAATTGTTTTCCATTAGAGATGAGTATCTGCGTGAAAGAGAGTCAGCATATTTGTTTTTTTCTCTAGGTATATATTGAACATTTAAAGAATTAAATGATTTAGAAAGGTCTAAAACTTCATGAAATAATTCTGGTTTTAAATTTAATGATAATTGAGAGTTGTTATTTTCAAAAAATTCAATAAGTTTTTTAGTGGTAGTTTTATCATCACAATGAGAAATAATATTTTTAATTCCTTTGCTTTTTGCAATTTTAAGACCATGAATAATGCCTAAAATTTCAAAATTATGATAATATTTAGACTCTTTGATTTGTTCGCTATATTCAATGATAATTTCTCCATTAGGAGATTCAATGTATCCACCAAATCCAGATTTTTTAGCTCTAGGGAAATAATTCCCATCACTATATAGGTGATATGTATCCATTGTTTTGTATTTTTAATTAGTTATAATGCATTATAAACAAAAAAATACAAAATTCAAAAATTTTGAGTTTTAAAATAAAAGATGTTATACTTAAATATAATTTTTTAAAAATAAAAAATGAAAAAATATAGTACAAAAGCCGAAATGAGGATTATCATATTAAGATGATTGAACTACCCCCTGCCTAAAGGCAGGAGATTCCTGCTTCGCAGGAATTAGCCCTAGACTTCGTTGAATTAATCTTCATCTTAGTTTTAGGTCTTACAATTCTACTTAAGTCGTTAGACTTGAAGTAGTTTCCTCCACAGGCATTAACCGTAGTTCCTAGGGTATTTTGTTTATAATTAAATAAGTTAATACAAGCATTTTCATCTCTATCATGGTGGGCATTACAACTTGGACAAGTCCAAGTTCTATCACTTAACTTTAATCCTTGATGTATATGCCAACACTTTGAACATGTCTTGGAGCTTGGGTAGAAACGATTGGCTTTGGCTATGAGCCTCTTATTCCATTTTGACTTATATTCAATCATTGATACAAATCTTTCCTAAGCCACATGATGAATTGCTCTGCTTAACTTACAAGGCACTCTGAGTTTATGTTGCCAAAGTAAAAATACTAAGTCTAGCAAGCCCCACAAAAATCAACAAGTTTTAGGAAGGGCTTGAAGATTGTTATGGTTTTCTTCCATTATATTCCCCAATTAAAGCAATAAAATATATTAAAATTTAGGTGTAGCTGTTTCAGATTGATCATTTTTTCTAAATGCATTTAATATTCTATCAATTAAATCTATGTCGGGTTTTGTTCGCTCTTGTTCTTTTTTAATTATATTAATATTTTCTGTATTACCATTTTTAGCAGCCAACATTAAAGCAGTTTTTCCATTATTATCGTTTTCATTTAAATCATTCCTAGTCTCTATTAATTTAACTACTGATTCTGTATTACCATTTTTTCCATTATTATCGTTTTCATTTAAATCATCCCTAGTCTCTATTAATTTAACTACTGATTCTGTATTACCATTTTTTCCATTATTATCGTTTTCATTTTTATCATATAGATTATTGAATATCATTTTTCTTTTCCTTTTCTTTTGTTTGTTTTAATTTTAACATATATAAATATTAAGTCAAATTAAGTTAATGTTAACTAATCCCAATGATTCACAACAGTGTTGTATTCAACATCTAGTATTTGGCTTGCCATACGGAGTGAAACACAACTAACAAGCAATTTGAAAAGCATTTTATTTATTTCGGACTTTTTCTGGTTAGCAGTAGATTTATTGGTATGAGTAGAAAAAGACTTACCACAAGCCTTGCATTTATATCGTGGAGTCTTTTGATTGGTTATTTTTGGTTTGTAATAGCTAATCTTTATATACCAATCTTTTGGTGTTCCTGAAATATTGGAACAATCATTGTTAGGGCAAAAATCCATAGAGTTATCCACAATGTAATGACTAAAACTCTCAAATTTGAGTCAAAAGTCAATTAAGTCCTTGTGCAGTATAGCATTTTTTCACTTTAATACACACTATTCTAATCAGGTAGTATTGTTTTATGCGGGAATTAAGATACTGTTATATTATCACATAACTTAATTTAATGGTGGTTCTATGGAAAAAGTTGTATTTGCAGGAAGTTTTGATTCATTAACAAATGATTATTTGGTAGTAATTCAAGAGGGGGTGGAGATTCCTAATAAGATTGTAGTTTTGGTAGCTAAAAACAAACAAACAAACAAAAACAGTTTTTCAGACCAAGAAAGAAAAGACATGGTAGTTCAATCTTACAAGGAACATGGAATTTACGACCAAGTAGAAGTACATATCTTGGACAATGAATATTTAGCTAAAAAGTCTTTACAGATTGGAGCATCTCATTTGATTCGTAGAATTAGAAGTGCAAATGATTATGATTATGAATCTCTTATTCAAAAAACAAACACAGATATTTTAAATGGAGCAAAAACAATTTTTGTTATGCCACCAAGGGAATTAGAAACTGTATCCTCATCTTTTATTAAATCATTAATGGAGACAATTGGTTGGTATTGGACAATTAAACAATTTGTGCCTAATGCTGTTTATGTTAAAATTCTTGAAAACTTTGTTAGAAAATTATCGAAAAAATATATTCAACATGAAGGATTAGATGATTTTCTAGATTTAGTTATTACAAACTATAGTAAAAAAGATAGGCACTATCATAATCTAGAACATATTGTCCATTGTTTACAGGAAATGGAATGGTTGCAAAAAAATAAAAAAGTTATACTTGATTATGAACAATTATGTATAGCTATATTGTCTCATGATATTATTTATGGTAAAAAGGGAGATAAAAGCGATGAAGTATTAAGTGCAGAATTGATTTTAAAATATTTTGGAAACAAGTATTTAGTAGCAAATGATTTAGTCTTATCAACACAGCATTTTAAAAATATCAGTACTACTATTGATATGAAAATAATGAAGGATATTGATTTAGCAATATTAGGTCAAGACTGGAAGATTTATAATATTTATACAGAAAATATAAGAAAAGAATATTCCTCATTTAGTTTGGATGAATATACTTTAGGAAGAATTAAAGTTGTATCTAGCTTTTTAGGAAAAGAGAAGATTTTTGATTCTGATATATTTAACCATTATGAGTTAATAGCTAGAGAGAATTTAAAAAAAGAATTAAACAACTTAGAAAGAGTAGCTAAAAAATGAAAAATATCATTGATTTAAAATTTGTATCTTATTTATTAATGGGATTAACTTTGTTATTCTTATTTAATTATCATTTAATGACAGCATTAATTGGTGGGATGGTTATATTCTTAATCGTAAATAAATTATATGATTTAATAGGAACAAAAGTTCATAGTAAATTAGCCCATAAAGTAACATTACTAATAATTAGTATTTTTACGGTTGGAACATTATCTCTCATAGGCATTGGAGTTTATAATGCATTACATTTTGGTCAGAGTAATTTTGAAAATTTAATTAATGATGTATTAACTGTATTGCAACAAATTAAAGTTTATTTACCAGAGGGCTTATTGGAATATGTTCCTCAAGATTTATTGGCACTGAAAAGTCATGTGGCAGAAATCTTAAAGAAAAGTGCACCAGAAATGATAAGTGTAACATCATCTTCAGTAAAAGGGGTTTTGCATGTTATTATTGGTATGCTAATTGGTGGAGTTGTTGCTTTTTCATTTTTAAATACAACTCAAAAACAAGAGTATGGTTCATTCACAAAAGAGTTACTTGCTAGAATAACTTTGTTTACTCAAATATTTCAAAAGGTTATATTTGCTCAAGTTAAAATTTCAGCAATTAATACGATATTAACAGCTATATATTTGTTAATTATTTTACCAATACAAGGAATTAATATGCCTTATGCAAAAACACTAGTTATATTAACTTTTCTATTTGGGTTACTTCCTGTGATTGGAAATTTAGTTACGAATGCTTTAATTGTTTTGCTTAGCTTAATGGTTTCTTTTGGTGTAGCTATTGGTTCGTTGATTTTTTTAATTGTAATACATAAGCTTGAGTATTATATAAATGCAAAAATAATTGGAGAACAAATTAAAACATCAATTTGGGAAATGTTAATTGTTATTATAGTTATGGAGTCAGTATTTGGAGTCGTTGGTGCCGTTTTAGGTTCTGTAGTATATGGTTATATTAAAGAAGAACTAAGGGTTAATTATTTAGTTTAAAAAAAGAATAAAAAAGGGAAGTATGGAATGGGAAATAAAAAAAATATCTCTTATGGATATTCACCATTATTAAAAAAAGACCCAACAAAATGGCGTAGCTATGTTATGTTGGGGTTTTTATTTTTATTGTTGGCATCATTATTGTTTAGAGCAGCTTATTTGCAAATATTTCATAAGGAATTTTTACAAAATAAAGGTGAGGCTAGATATGCTAGAATCTTAACGATTCCATCATTAAGAGGTAAAATTTTTGACAGAAATGGTGACATTTTGGCTATGAGTTCACCAGTTAAATCAATTTGGGCTATTCCTGAAGATGCAAATTGGACTGTTCAAGAAGAGAAAGAGTTAGCTAGTTTAATAGGGCTGACTACTACAGAATTAAAAAATAGAATGATGAATAAAAAGAATTTTGTTTATTTAAAAAGACAAGTAGAGCCATCATTATCTAAGATTATAGATGAAAAAAAGTTTCCAGGGATACATCTTGAAAACACATATAAAAGATATTACCCTTCAGGAGATATTTTAGCACATATTTCTGGATTTACTGATATGGAAGAAGTAGGTCAAGAGGGTATTGAGTTATTTTTTAATAAAAAATTAACTGGTGTAAATGGAGAAAGAAAAGTATTGAAAAATAGGCGGGGTCAAGTAATTGAAGAAGTTGGAGAAACAATACAGTCTCAAAATGGTAGTGATGTAACTTTAACAATTGATAACAAAATACAATTTATTGTAGCGAAATCTTTAAAGGAAGCTATAGCAAAACATAAGGCTAAGGCTGGTTCTGCAATTGTATTAGATGCAAAAACAGGAGAAGTTTTATCTTTAGTAAATTATCCAACATATAACCCTAATGATAGAGAGAATTTAACTGGTGAAAAGTTAAGAAATAGAGCTATTACAGATATATATGAGCCTGGTTCAACAATGAAACCTTTTAGTATAGGTTTAGCATTAGAAAAAAATAGAGTTACACCAAATACAATTTTTGATACAAAAAGTGTTGTTATCGGAAATAAAAGTATTGGAGATAGTCATTCTTATGACCAATTAAGTGTATCTGAAATAATCCAAAAGTCATCAAACATAGGAACAGTTAAAGTTGCTATGAAATTAACTCCAGAAGAAATGTGGGGATTATTTAATGATGTTGGATTTGGTCAAAAGGTTGGTATTGGATTTCCTGGGGAAGCTAAAGGGTTATTGCGTCCAGCAAAATCATGGAAACCAATTGAACAGGCAACAATGGCTTTTGGTCATGGTGTTTCAGTAAGTTTATTACAAATGGCACATGCATATTTAGCATTAAGTAATAATGGGGTAATTAGATCTATTTCACTAATTAAGTCAGATAAAGATGAAGTTATATCAAAAAGAATATTTTCTGAAAAAACAGCAAAACAATTACAGCTAATGTTAGAATCTGTAACAAAAACTGGTGGGACTGCAACTCAGGCACAAACTTTATCATATCGGGTAGCAGGAAAAACAGGAACGGCTAATAAGTTAGAAAATGGTCGTTATGCAAGTAAATATGTTGGTTCATTTATTGGTTTCGCACCTGTTTCAGATCCAACATTGATTGTAGCTGTAATGATTGATGAGCCAAGCACAAATGGTTACTATGGTGGGGTAATAGCAGCACCTGTTTTTTCTAAAATTGTTGAAGAAAGTTTAAATTATTTGGGTGTTAAGCCAGATCTTATTATTGAAGAAAAGGGTGTTGTAACTGAAGATATAGCTTATCCAAAAACTTCAGTAAAGCCAGTTGCCAATTCAAAGCATGAAGTTCAAAAACCTATTGTTGTAATAAAGCCAACAGTAAGCACAAAAATTAATACAATTGAAAAAACTAATGCTTTAGATAAGAAAATAATAGATTTAAATAATAAAGGAATAGTAAAACCAAAGGTTGTTCCCAAATATGATGAATTAGACGAGTTTTTGAAAACAAATAAATTTTAAACTATATGAAAGTAGTTCAATAATTTTTTTATTTTATTAATAAATTTTTGTTGACAATTTTATATGTTTTATATTATAATGACAACATTGCGGGATTAGTTTAATGGCAAAACTACAGTTTTCCAAACTGTTGTCATCAGTTCGATTCTGATATCCCGCTCCAAATATTTTAGGAAAAACATAAATGAATTTCGTTAAAGAACAAGTAGGACAAAAGGTTACTGATGCAATGTCAGTAGCTCGTTCTGTTGTTAGTGTTTTTTCCATAATAATTATATCCAAGACAATTATCGCTTAAGCGATAGTTGTCTTTATTCAACCCAGGTCTGGGTACAAAAGTTAGACCAAAAACCCAGTCAAACTAAAAATCAAATGAATATATTGGAGAATTATTATGGAAAAGAATTTCAAATTGTATATGGCACAAAGTGGCCGCCCTGTTCAACTATCAAAAGAGTATAACGATAGTGTTTTAAAAAAATGGGATGAACTTGGATTATATAAAACAGTAAATGAAAACTTAAAAAAAGAAGAAAAGAAACCTTTTTTCTTTGTTGATTGGCCACCTTATGCAAATGGAGGGGCACATTGGGGGCACGTTTTAAATAAGGTTTAGAAAGACTTAAGTTTAAAGTCTCAATGGTATTTAGGTAATGAAGTTCAGTGGACTCCTGGTTGGGATTGTCATGGATTGCCATTAGGGTTACAAGTTGATAAAAAATATCCAGAAGAATCTGAAGAACAAAAAAAGAAACATTGTAAAACTTTGGCATTAAAGAGTCTATCACTTCAAAAAAGAGATTTTAAGTCTTTAGGTGTGCATGCAGATTGGGATAATCCATATCTTACTTTGTCACCACAAATGAGACAGGCAAGTTGGAAAACATTAGGTAAAATGTATGAACAAGACTTATTACAATATAAATTGTGGCCAGTTCATCATTGTCCTGCCTGTGGTTCTTCATTGGCTGAAGCAGAATTAGAATATTCAAAAAAAGATAGACAAGAATTATATTTTAAATACCTTTTAGAAGATGGTAGTTTTGCTCTTGTTTGGACAACAACACCTTGGACATTACCAATGAACCAAGCATTAGCTTTTAATGTTGAATTTAAATATGCTGTGTGGGAAAAAGAAGGTGAAAAATTATATGTAGACGAATTATCTTCTGAAGATGTAAATTTAATGTTGGATAATTTTGGTTATAAAAATACAAATCTTGTAGTTAATGGAGATTGGTTTAAAAATAAAACAGGATTTTCACCATTATTAAACAAGAAAACACCTGTGTTGCATGGTGATTTTGTATTACCTGGTCAAACGGGGTTTGTTCATGTAGCTGGAGCACATGGTGTAGAGGATTATGAATTAGTCGTAGCTAATAATATGGAAGCATTAAACATGTTGGATCAACATGGTCGTTATCTTGAAAATGAAGACTTGCCAACAGAGTTTTGGGGGAAAAAGAATACCTCTGTAAATGATTTGGTGGTTGAAAAATTAAATAATTTATTGGTTTCTAAAGTAACAACTCAAGTTGATACAGCACATTGCTGGAGACATAAAACTAAAGTTTATTATCAGGCTACATGGCAAGTGTTTCTTGATTTAGATAAATTAAAGCCAAGAGTTGCAAAATTATTAAAAGAGGGGTCTTTAAGTGATAAAGTAAGAGATAGCCTTGAGAAAATGTTATTAAATCGTTCAAATTGGTGTTTAAGTCGTCAAAGATATTGGGGAACAGAATTAAACTTATTGGTTGATAATAAAACTAAGAAATTAAGTCCATTAACATCAAAATATTTAGATTTGCATGCAAGCTGTTCACTATAATAGTCTTCCTTATAAGAAGTTATTAGTTCACGGTTTTGTTCTTGATGAAAAGAAATTAAAATATTCAAAATCTTCAGGTAATGGCTTGTCTGCAAAAGATGCAGTAAATCTATTTGGTTCTGATGTTTTAAGATTATGAGCTGCTATGCAAGAAGAAGATACTGATGCAGTATTTTCTGATAAAAAACTTGCAGAAGCAAAAACATATTATCAAAGATTAAGATTGAGTTTAAGATTTTTAACAAGCAATACATATAAGAGTAGCTTTTGTGAACATGAAAAAAATCTAAAAGAATTAAAAGAGCTTGAGGCTTTTGATTTTTATAATTTTGTATTGAAAAAAACTGATGAGTTAGGTAAAGATTTTTCTTTAGATTTAAATTCTTGTGAGTATAAAAAAGCCTTACAATTACTAAGCCCCTCTGAAATCTTGTTGAAAAATTTGACAAATTTTCAGAGGGGCTTGTACAATTACTATATTCATTCTGTGATAAGTTTTTAAGTCAATTTGTATTTGAAGTTATGAAACAACCATTTTATTTAAAAGGTGAGGAAACACTAGAGAAAAAGATGGCACAAACATGTGCTTATGAATTAACTAAATGTTTATTGCGAATGGTTGGTGTTTTGTGTCCTTTTGTTGCAGAAGAGTTCTTTGAACAAACTACTATGAATGCTGAATTTAAAAGTGTGTTTTTATTAAAAGAAAGTGAATATTATTTTAATAATAAATATGATTGGGATTTAGCCGTGGAGTTAAGAAGTTTGATGAATCAACATCTTGAACCAATGCAACAACAAAAATTAGTTAAAGGTAGTAGTCAACTATTTTGTAACTTTAAGGTGTCAAAAGAAAAATTTGATAAGTTAACTAAATTGAAATCTGTTATGAGTTACCAATATTGGTTGGGAGTAAGTGAGATGAGTGAAGAAGTATCTGAAGTAATGGGTGTTGAATTGCTAAACTTACAAAATAATGAAGATTACCAAAAGTGTCCTCGTTGTTGGAATTATGATAAAAAATTAAGTTTTGTCGGTGAAGTTTGTCATCATTGTGAAAATGATGCTTAATTAGAAATGAAAATCAGTGAATTTTAATTAGATTCACTGATTTTATAAGCACTTAATAACAATTAAAATGTGTTATAATATGAATGTAAAAATAATAAAAAAGGAAAATTAATGCATGTTTTATATCATGGAAACTGTCCTGATGGGTTTGGTGCAGCCCTTTCAGCATGGTTAAAGTACGGGGATGATGCGATATATACTCCCGTTTATCATAATGAAGGTGTTCCGAAACTACAATCTAAAGATATTTTAATTGTCGATTTTTGTTACCCATTAGATATTATGCTAGAAATAGCTAAAAAATTTAATACATTAACTTTAATCGACCACCATCAGGGTGTTAGTGATGTTATTGAAAAATTAAAGCTAATAGATAATGTAACTGTTGTTTTTAATCAGAATCATAGTGGTTCTTCTTTAACTTGGCAATATTTAAATCCTAATGTTAAAGTTCCAAAATTAATTCAATTTATTGAAGATAGAGATTGCCATTTTAACAAATTAAAGGATGCAAATTCTGCATTAATGTGGTTGGATACACAACCTTTTGTTTTTAGTTTGTGGCGGGTTTTTTCTAATTTTTCTGATGAAATTTGGGATAAAATAATTGCATATAATAAACCTATGGTTAAAAATTTAATAGTATGGTTCATAAGGCTGCAAAACAATCAATTAAAACTACTTTAGCTGGTTATCCTGCTGCATTTTGTTTTGGCACAGAAGAAACTGCTTCAGATATTTGTCTATCATTAGCTAAAATTGTTGATGGGATAGGAATGGTTCTTGTAGTTCAATCCAATGGAACAATTAAATCTTCATTAAGAACAACTAAAGATATTAATTTAATTCCAATTGCAAAAAAATTAGGTGGGAATGGTCATCCATTTGCGGCAGCTTTCCCTTGCTCAACAGAAAAATTAATTTTTATTTTAGAACGTAAAGATTTATTTGATTTGATTGATTAACTTTAAAAATAACCGTATTTCAAAAATGCTTCAGATGAGCTTGATGTTTTTACGGTTATTTTTAATTAGGTATTTAGCAAGGTTCTTTAGTCGGACTTAGCATTACATCAATACCGTTTATTGTTGATGGACTTAGTTCTTTAAAGTTTTTAAATATATAAAAATATCCTTCAGGAAGAGCTTTTTGGTCCCATTTCCCACCGGCATTAATTGTTTGTGCTTTCGCTGATAAATCAGAAGTTAATTTTTCAGCAACACCTTTTGATGTGTTAACTTTTACAATATTAACAATCCAATTATCGTTTTCATCTTGAATTAATGAAAATTTAGGGTCAGCCATAGCTCCTTCTTTTTGCTTTTTAAAGATTTTTTCAGCTTCAGCTTTATTTTTACCTAAGTTCCAATATATTTGATATATAACGCGTTTTTCAATTTGAGCTAAAGCTAATTCTTTATTCTTGTTTAAAATAAAATCAATAGTTCCCTTTTCTTCAATGTTTAATGGTCCAATCATTACACAAACTAAAGAATTTTTTGTATTTTGGTCAATTACTCCAACAAACTCTTGACGATTTGGTTCATTACTATTAGTCGGTGAAATTATATTGGTAGAATCTTTTATATCTACTGTTTTTGTTTGTGAAGGTTCTGCTTGGGGAACTATTTTTGTTTGTGAAGGTTCTGCTTGGGGAACTATTTTTGTTTCTACGTTAACAGTAGAAACAGAAGGTGAAGGTTTTACTTCATTGTTTTTAAAAAAATAATTTATAGCAATAAAAGAGGCCAATAAAACATTGACCAATAAAAATAACACTAAATTACGAATGGTAACTTTACTCATTAAATACTCCGAATAATAATTTAAACATTATAGAATAAGATATAAAACTGTCAAGTGTTGTAAGAGATACATGACTTAGAACAGTGTGTATAGCCTAAAAAATATTCAAAAAATTTTCTGCCATTTTCCGTAGACTAGTCATTTATCATTTGATAAAATCCAATCATTTCTCTTGTTTTGAAATTTTGGCTTGTTATAATTAATGTTAGATATATTAAAAAAGGATGGAAAGAATGATTGATATTAACCAATTTAAAACCAATTTAAGTGATTATTTAGATAGAATAAAACAATTAAGGTCAGATGATTATGATGAAAAAACAAAGAATTCTGTATATTTAGACTATAAAGAACTTTATGCTGTCTACTCAACATTATCAATAGAGCAAATTTCCGAAAATTTTTCAATTAATGAAATTAAAGCAATAAATTGTTTAAGTCTTGGTGTTGATAATGAAAACGATTTTAATAAATTGATTTTACAGTTTCAAAAAAATTCTGAGATAGCAGTTCTAAATGTTGTTGATTTTATTAAGTCAAGAGATGGTTTTGAATTAATAAACAAAGATGGTGACTTTAAAAAATTCACTGATGACGAATTAGTTGAAATTTTTGGTGGTCTATTTGGAGTTCAGATTGCAAAAGATTGTGTTAAATCTTTGAAAGCAGAAAAAATAGGTAGAGTTGTTGGGTATGCTTTATCAAATTTATTTGACCACCATATTTTGGAGTTCAACGAATTAAAGAAAAAGGATTCAAATACAGATTTTTGTTCATTTTTAAAGGAGAAAATTCAAGAATCAGATTTTGAATGTTCTTATCTTTATAATGAAAAGGGAAATGATTTGGAAATTTTATGCTCAATAAATGAGTTTAAGAATGCCAATATTACAGAAATTCGTGGCAGAAATAGAGTTGACCATTGTTTTGTCAACCATAAAGAGAAATTCATTACCTTTGGTCAAAGCACATCAAATAAAGATACAGAGTCTCAGGGATACAGTTATTTCAAGGCTTATCTTACTTTAAAACATCTTGCATCTATGGAAAAAGTTGATGGCAAGCCCAATCCATATTTTGGCTATAAATTAAGACCGTATTTAATGCTAGGTGGGCGTTTTGTTGTTGATGATGAATCTGTTACACAAGAAAAGGGTAGGGATTTCAAAAAAATGTTGCCTAATGCTAGTAAAGGCGATTTAGAAACATTGGGACAAATGCAATACTTTAGACTATTTGGTAATGCAGTTAATTCAGAACAAGTTAATTCATTGGCATTATTTAATGTATTTGTTGCTGGTTGTGATACATTAAATTTATATAAATTTTCTGAAAAAATGGCTGTGCTAACATCTGAAAAAGATAAAAATAAATTATGCTTTTCAGTTCTTACCAACTATGTAAAGAATGTCTGTGAGATACTATCAAATAATGATTTATCATTCTCTACTGGTGGCAAAGGCGATTTGGCTTTATTCTTAGATGATGTTCATTCAATTTCTAAAAATTTATTTGTTAATTTCAATCACGAATTAACACAACAAGAATACGAACAGTCAATTTCTCCATTGTATAAATCAATAAACAATTTGCGAGAGAAAATTAAACCTATCACTGGACAATTTGGCAATGATGTATTGAATGAACTAAGAACGATTAATAAAAACTTTTCATCATTAGATACTTACAATGACGAAATCAGAAATTGTGATTTAGCACCAATTGCATCAATTTCTTGGAAACAAGAACAATTGCAAGAAATCATTTTTGATGTAAAAGATTTATCTTTCATTTCAAAAATAGCAAGTCATATTGCAATAAATATGGGATTGCAAGGTCGTAAATTTTTCACTAAATTTAGTGACTCTTTAAACCATAAAATAAACTATGACTTTGCATCAAAAACGGATTCTTTTAGTGCTAATAAAAATCAATTTTTGAAAGCATATGGATATAAGCCATTTGCAAATTTTCTGGATAAAGCATCTTTTGTATTAGATGAAAGATTGACACCTGAAAAATTTAGTGAAAAAGCAGTTGAATTGGTAAATTTTATAAACGACGATTTAATAAAAACATATCCAAGCATTAAGGCAATGTTGAGCGAAAGTGCTATACAGAAAATTAAAAAATCAATGTAATCATTTTACCTTATATTTATTAATCCAAGCCACATAAAGCCATATATTATTTTCTAATCCGTGTATGGCTTTTGTTGTTGACCATGTTTTTCTTGCTAGTCTATTCATATCATGTCTCATCTTGGCAAAAGTGTTATTGATAGCAAATAACTGGTCAAACTCTTTACCTTGCTCATTCACTATCTTTTCATCACTAGGTAAAACCTTTTCAGTTTGAGCATTTGGAACTTGATTTTTTATACACTTTGGATAGGAACTATTTCCATCACTTTTGATTGTGATTTGCTCTTTAAAATAATGTTTAATATCAATCAGCATTCCTTGAAATTTCACTGGTCTTTCATCTGTATACCATTGATATTTTTCAAAACCTATCTTGGCTAATAAGCCCTTTGCAGGCATTTTTGCCACAGCAAATCCCAATATCTCACCAGTCTTTATTCTTACCACCATAGGCACAGATAGAGCCTTTGGACGGGCATGTATGAATGTTTCCATCTCATCTACCTGGACAAAGGTAGTCTGTATAGTCTACAAGTGTTTGCTGTGAGCCTTTTTAACTTGTTCAGCCAAGTAGTTGAAGTGAACAACCACAGTGTGGTATTCCACTTCTAAAATCTTGCTTGCTCTTTTCAATGAAACACCAGAAACAAGCAACTTAAAAAGTTCTTGGTTTATCTTGGGCTTCTTCTGGTTAGAAGAAGGTAATTCTGTATGTGTGGTGAAGTTCTTCTTACAAACCTTACATTGATACCTTGGAGTCTTCTGATTGGTAGACTTTGGCTTGTAATAGCCATTTTTAACATACCAATTTTTCGGTGTTCCAGTATGGTTCTGGCAGGTTGTGTTAGGGCAATTTTTCATAGACTTATCCACAGAATTCTTGACTTATAACACAAATTTGAGTCAAAACAAGCCTAAGTCCTTGTCAGTATTGAGGAATCTGTGAAGTCATCCACACTATTCTAAGCCGGGTAGTTGTAAGAGACATAATATGAATGAATATCTAAGGTTAGTTTAAAAAGGATGTAAGAGAAATATTAAGTCTAATTTAAGAATTTGTAGTGCTTGCAATTTAATCTAATAAAGATTATTATAAAAAGATATAGTAGGGAGTAATGTATGGATTTAATTGGTAGCTTATTTGTTTTTTTTAGTATAGCGGTAGTATCTTATTTTTATGCAAAAAAGAAAAGGTTAAATGATGATGAAAATATTGTTGGAGATACTAATTCTAGTATCAATAAGCCTTTGAAGGTTGTTAAAGAGGAACTAGAACGTCGTGCAAGTATAGTTTCTAAGGTTGATAAATTTATTGATGGAGCTAAATTTGTTGAGCCAATTGCAACCTGGAGAAACAACAAAATTTATAATTACATATTTAATGATGGATTTTTATATAAGTTTGAAGAAATACTTTCAGAAAATAATCAAAAATTAGGTATTGATGAAGAATTTTTATGTTTTAAACAATTCTGTTATAAAAGGGTTTCAAATCCAATAGAATTTATGAATAAATTTGGGAAAGAGTTATCTGTAAAAATTTAATTTAAATAATATCTTTATTCAGTTTTCTATCTGGATAAAATTTGTCTCTAAGCTTTACAGCCAATTCAATACTTATGTCTGCATGAGTTTTGACATTTTGATATTCAATATTATTTCGTTCAAGGAATGTCTTTAGTTTTGTCTTAACATGAGAAGATTCTTCTTCAGTATGAACTCTGCCTTCATTATCAAATGTATGAGTTCTTTCTATTAGGAAATTTACATTATTGTATGAATTAAATTGTTCTAAAACTAAAGATTCAAAACTTTTATGATAATTGTCATCCTTATAAATAGCATTCATAACAAGTGGGCATTCCATTATAGCAATTTCTATTTTTCCATTAACCCTTTCCAACATTCTATTTTGTTCACCAAGTAAAAATATTTGTTGTTTAAAAATAGGGTGAACGATAGTTTTGCCGTTGTCATCTTTTGGAGATTCCCAAGCATAACCTTTAGCAACTTCTGGAATAACTTCGGCTTTAAATCCATTAATGGATAAATAATAATAAAGTCCAGCTGCAGTTACACTTTTTCCAGCGCCAGCTTCACCTAATAAATTAACAACAAGCATAAGTTTTCCTAATAAATAATCTTATTCTTTTAAAATAAAAATAAATAAAATGCAAGGTATTGACATTTGTGTTTTTTATTATATAATGTATTTAATTGCACTGAGATCTCCCGACTCAGGCATGGCTAGCCCAGGGTTAGCCTTCGCCAACCCCCAATAAGGTTGGTTTTTTTTATTTGTACTTGCAATTTTTATATTTTTTTATATGATATTAAATAAATTTTATTTAAGGGATTTTAGATGAAGAAAGTATTTTCAATATTAAATCATAAGGGCGGTGTAGGAAAAAGTACATTATCTACAAACTTAGCAGGATACTTTGCAAATAAAGGCTCTAAAGTAATGGTTGGTGACTTTGATGTTCAACAATCAACACAAAATTGGTTATCCCACAGACCAAGTTATTTAGCACCAATTGTAGCTTGGGAAATTAATAATGGTCAATTATCAACAAAAAATGTTGATATTGATTATATTATTGTTGATAGTCCTGCTGGAATTCGTGCAACATCATTAAAAAAGTTAGTATCAATGTCAGATAAGGTAATAGTGCCATTACGCCCAGGTTTTTTTGATATTCTTTCAACACAATCATTTTTAGAAGAAATTGTTGAAATTATTAATGAGCAAGAAAAAGAAACAGATATATGTTTAGTTGGAAATATGGTTGATTTACAAACAAGGGCAAGTGAGCAACTTCAAAAATTTATTCAATCCACAGGATTGTCTAGCCCAACAATGATTAGACAAGCTCAAATATATGTTCATTTGGCCGCTCATGGATTAACACTATTTGATTCAAAAAGTAATATTTTTGAAAATGAAATTAAACAATGGGAACCATTAATTGATTGGTTATTAAATGATGATGAAACACAAGACCAGGATATAGTTGTTGATTAATGAATTTAAATACCAAGCCTAAAGGCTTGTTGAACTTACATCTGCGATATGAAGTACGTAGTTTTACTCTTGGTACGGATAAATGGTTAATTAGGCAAGGTTCATTTGTGAAACAAATTGTTCTCTGTGATTTTTGTAAAAATCTGTAAATTTTTCTTTTTTCATAGACCATTTAATCATTTTAGGCATATTAGAATAAAAAATATCACTTACTTTTTCTAAGTGTGCATCGGATAGTAACACTTCCTTTAGTGGTGTGTTTTGGGTTTTAGCATAGCTATCTAATTCTTTAAATGCCTTATCATTCTTGTTTATTTTATACATATTCACCTTTTTAAAATTAAGAGTAAGAAGAAAATTTATAATTGTATTATAAAAAATTGTCAATATATAGATTAATTATTTTAAATATAATATACTCCTTAATTAGATTGGGTTATAATTCAAATAATATTTTAAGGGGTTTATATGAAGGTTTCAGGTTCAAAAAATTTTATTGGTATGCTAAGTGAAGATAAACCATTATTATGTTTTTTCCATAATAAGAAAGAAGATAAAAATATTCAAAAAATTAAAGATATTTTAATTAAAGTAAAAAAAGAATTACCATTACTTCCTTTGTATGAATATGTTGTTGATGATAGCGATGAAAATCAGCAGCTTTGTGATATTGTTGAGATAAATGTGCTACCAATACTTATAGTATATAAAGATGGTTGCTTTAGCCGTTATAAAGATAAAAAATTTACTGAAGCTGAAATATTAAAGTTCGTTGGAAACAAAAGACAATATGTTAGTGAAAATAAGTTTTAACTTCTAATTAGAGTTATGTAGCTTCTTTATGAAGATCTGTATATTAATTTGTTATATTTTAATTTTAACCTTAACATTTTCAGATGCTATTGGAAGATGTTTTTGCAATAAGTTACATTCATTTTTAATTTTAGTTTCTTTTAAAAAATTATCAAATTCAAGTTTTAATTCACCAGAAAAGTTTTTTTCTTTTTTTATTAATCCGATAAGTGGGGAAAATGTTAGTTTGCCTGAATGAAATAAATACCATTTTTTATTTTTTTCTTGATACACATAATCAAATCCTTGAAATTCATTAGATTTTATAAATTCATTGATGTCTTTAAATTTATGAGGAACAGAATTAATTTCACCATATTCCCTGCCATAAAAAACTGTAACATTAGGTTCTTTATTATCTCCTGTGTGAACCCCTTTAGGGTGTATTTCTTTTTGTAAAGAATCAATTGAGCCAAATGAAATTAACTCTTTAACCTTTTCTGAATTAGAATAATTAATTACTAATTTTACTCCAACACATTCAATGTAGCCATCCCAATGACAAAATACGCTTTCTATTGTGCCATCGGTTTTTAAAATTGAAATTGAACTTCTAGTAGACATATTGTTAACCTTATATTATATATAATAATTATAGATTAAAAAAAAAGTTTTTAAAGTGTCAATTTTAAAAACTTTTTAATCTAGAACATATAAATTAAAATTTATTCGTCTTCATCATCCTCATCATCCTCCAAAGATTTAAATTTAAGTTTGTCGTAATCACAATCGGAGAAATCTTGGTCATCACGAACACCTTTATATTTGGTTTGAAAAAGAGCACCACCAATATGACAATAAAGATAAATAACTTCAATTAATTCGCCAATATTTGGAATTGAGTAATTAGGTGGAATTGTAACTTTACCAATAGCCATCTTTTCGCCATTTTTATAGGCTGCCATAAGCACACTTCTTTTTGTTTTATGATGTCCAATAACTATGACTGTAGCAGATTCCCAAAATTTATATTTTAATTGATTTCCACTAGAAGCGGGACGTCCTGAAACATAGCTTGAACCATTTTTTTTAAAAACTACGCCTTCTTTCTTTTTCAATTTAAATTCTTCAAAAGCTTTTTCTTTTTCAGCCTTTTCAAAATATGCAGGAATAACAAAACCAGTTAGTTCCTTAATATTGGAAAGAATTCTATATCGTTCAATTGCAGGTTTTGTTCTTAAATCATCATCACCTAATTCTAGGATGTCAAAAATATAATAAACTTCTCCAATAATTTCACCATCTAAAACAATTTTTTGAGGAACTTTTTTAACTAAATCAACAACTGATTGTGGAATGGAGATAGAAAGACCTTTTTTATTAATAGCAATAAATTCACCAGGATAACTCTTAGTAATAAGTCGTCGGCCATCCTTTTTTTCTTGCATGAACCAAGTGTCATCTTTAAATAATTTAGACATTTCTTCATCTTTTGCATTATTTAGAAGTTGTGGAACAATTCCAGTAATGCGTTCCTCTAGGTCTTGAGATTGAAAAACTGCTCCACTTTCACCTTCAGTATAGCCCTTGCTTGTTTTTTCTTTAATAAGTTTAAGATATTCTTTTTCAACAACAGTAAGTTCCACAGGTGTCTTGGTTTTTGTCCCTGCTGTTAGGGTGCTATTCCTTTTCCCATATTGGAAATTTAGAATGTATCCACTATCTTTTTGTTCAATCTGAGCGTGATAGACCTTATCTGAACTTCCGTCTTTATAATACAAGCTGATTTGCTTAGTTATCATTGGTATAACTCCTTAATATATAGGAGTTATTATATCATATTTTTATAAAATATTAGCCTATTTTAAGGTTAAATTGTTTGACATATATTCTTTTTTTAATTAGTTTTATATATCTTCATTTTAAAGGAACATATATATGTTAAGTAAAGATCAATTAAAAACAATGTTAAAAATGCAAAATATTATGAATAGAACGGTTCACCCAAATTGGGAAAAACAATCTTGGGATTATATGAGAGCTAGTGCATTAGAAACTGCTGAAGCTATTGAGCATCATGGTTGGAAATGGTGGAAAGCACAAAAAATGGATTTACCACAACTACAAATGGAATTAGTAGATGTATTCCATTTTTATCTTTCTAGATATTTACAAATTACAAATGGTGATGAAAATAAGGCATTAGTATTGATGATTAATGAAGTTAATGTAATTACAGGAAGTTTAAAGTTTGATGAAAATATATATTTATATAATGAGCTATCTATTCTTGAAAAGTTAGATTTATTATGTGGACTAGCTTGTGCCAAAAGATTACATCTTGGTTTATTTTTTGCCATATGTAAAGATATTGATTTAGAGGTTAGTGATATTTATGAGCAATATGTTCAAAAGAATACATTAAATATTTTTCGTCAAGAAAAAGGATACAAACAAGGAACATATCATAAAGAATGGTTTGATGAAGAAGATAATATATATTTAGTAAAAATAGCATTAACTTTATCTTCTTCAGATAGAGATTATGCTGAAAAATTATGGACTAATTTAGAATTAAAATATAATGAGGCATTAGCATATAAAATAGCCAAAAGCTAAGTTGCGTTTGAAAAAAATGTTAAAGTGTTAAAGTGATCAAAACTACTAGGAGTTATTATGAGTTTATATGAAAAATGTTATGAAATTATAAATGCAAATATGAATGTATATGAACAAAATGAAAGCAAAATTAGTGCTCATATGCAGAATAGATGGATAGATGCATTTGAAAAGGCAAGAGATGAAACCAGGATGTGATGATGATTTTATTCCAACAGTTGTTGAAGTTGCAGATTTTTGTGAAGACCTAATTAATAGTGAAAAATTTTTAAATGATTTGCAATCTGTAATTTTAGGATTGAGTCGTGGTCGTCAATTAGTTAATAGTTTTAAAAAATTATTAGTGGAACAACCAAATGATTTCTTTGGTAAAAAATCAAATGTTGCACATATGACAGCATCATCTTTAGTTGTAAATGATGATTTAACTAAAGTTTTATTAACAAATCATAAGAAGTTAAAAAAATGGTTGCAATTAGGTGGGCATTGGTGTGATTTTGAAGATTTTCCATCTAAAACAATACTTGAAGCAGCTATTAAGGAAGTTGAAGAAGAGGGATATAATGACCAGAAGATTCCACAAAATATTTTGTTGGGTGGTAAACCGTTAGACTTAGATATTCATAGTGTGGGAGATCACTTACATTATGATGTTTGTTTTCTTAGTCAAGTATCATTTTAGAGAATTCATTAGCTACTTCTGAAATATCAATATTCCCTAAAGAGTTAGCAATTGATTTCATAAATGATTCTAATTTAAATAGTAAACAAAAAAATATATGCAGGAAATATTAGATGAAAGTAATGATGTTTTTTTCTTTAATAGACTGAAAGTTCCTGATAAGCATAAAAATAAGGGATTTGGAACGCAATTACTTCAGAAAACTTTAAATTTGATTCTATGGTTTTAAGTAATAAATTGGAGTCTGAATTGTTAATAAATAAAAGAGAAAATAAAAAGATGAAGATTTAACTTGTGCTAATAATATTCTTGATATACAATATAACATATTATGAAATTAAAAATATATGTTGAATCCGACAAACATAAAATAAATAAAATTTATTTTTAAAAAGTGTTGACAAAAGTATAAATTAAGATCATAATTACTACATTAATAAATAATTTGAAAGAAACGAGAAGAAAATGCTAACATTAAACCTAACAACAACTACACCAGCGGCGGCTAATCTCCCTGCAGGCAGTTTTGTGTCTTTTGTTTTTGGAGATTCTAAGTAGAAAATAACTTAGAAGCAAAAACAAAAGACACCTAGTAAAAAAGGTGTCTTTTTTTGGTTCATCGTAATTAAAAAAATAAAATAGTTCTTTAAAAATTTAGATGTTGTTATATATGTGGGGGTTTGATGTAATGATAGCCTGGAAGCTTTGCAAGTTTTTCGTGAGAGTTTGATTCTCTCAACCTCCACCATATATTTTGATAAAGAGATTTATCATGTTTTTTTTATTTGGGGGCAGCAGAAGACTGCGGAAAATCCTTGCAAGATTTTTGTCTACAACGGGGCGGTACCGTGGGCCTCCACCAAATATTGCTAATTGTATAGTATGAGAGTATAATTCATAAAGTTTTTAAGGTATAAAATATGAAAGATAGTATTTCAAGACAATTAGATGTAGAGAGTTTTTTTATTGATAATAAAAAAGAAGTTCCTGCTACATGGAATTGGATAAAAAATGAAAAAGGTGTTTTTTATTTAGAGGCAAATACTAAAAAAAAAAGATATGGAATAATTAGGAGTTGTTTATATTGTGAAAGAAGCTTTATTGCTAGACATAATTGGCTAGATGATGCTCATACTTGTAGCAGGTTTTGTAGTGCAAAAATGAATAAAAATAGAGTGGTTACAAAATGTTCTTGGTGTTCAAAAGAAATTGAGAAAAAAGTAAGTTCTTTTAAAAATAGTAAACATGGATTACATTTTTGTAATAGAAAATGCTCAACAAATAGGTGCAATTTAAAAACTTCAGCCTGACCATTATAAAGATGGTGCAACAAGTTATTCTGCTAGAGCATATAGACATTATGGAGAAAGTTGTTGTGATTGTGATTTAAAATTTTCATCATTATTATCAGTTCATCACAAAGATGGAGATAGGGCAAATGGAGATATAAATAATTTAGAAGTGTTATGTTCAATTCATCATGATCTTAGACATTTAAGATTTGAAGAAAAAACAAAAGAATGGATTTTTGATACAAAATCTCTAACCCCTAGAGATAAGTTAGAAGAGTTAAGAATTTTATTAAAGAAATAAAAATTATCGGAATTTAGTGTAGCTTGGTTTAACATGTCTGTTTTGGAAACAGAAGATCGCAGGTTCAAATCCTGTAGTTCCGACCAATTTTTTAAGCTTTCGGTGAGGCAGAAATCTCATCAACTTGGAATATCGTAAGTGAGTATTAGTCTTTGTAGGGTTTATACTTTTCTTGTGAAAATATTAGTGGCAGTAACTACAATTATTGCTAGAGAGTTTAAAAAATTGGTAAATATAATGCCCTTGTATCCTTAATGGTAGAGGTTCGCTCTTGTAAGGCGAGTGTGTGGGTTCGATTCCTGCCGGGGGCACCAAATTATTAAGACACTCGGATTGATAACAACGCCAAGCATCACGGTAAGAGTGTTTGAAGAATAGGTGGCAGGTTTGATCATACTTATTCGATATTTTGCCCTCGTAGACAAATTGTTAAAGTTTATCGGATGTTAGTGTAGCCTGGTTAACATGCCTGTCTTGGAAACAGGAGATCGTGGGTTCGATTCCCACATATCCAACCAAAATAAAGTAATGTGAAAGCATTGCTAAAGGTGCAACTGAGCCTTAGAAAATCAGTCAAGAAGGGGGATAAAAGTGTCGGCTTTGATAAGCTAGATAAAAACCCGTTAAAATACCTTCAAGGCTTTGAATAAACTAAAAAGCCACTAATACAGCGGAATGGAGCAGTCTGGTAGCTCGCAAGGCTCATAACCTTGAGGTCGTAGGTTCAAATCCTACTTCCGCATCCAATATTGTGTGGGATGGATTCCCACTAGGAGTGAAACGATAGTCAGAATATCCTCTAGAGTATAATTTGGAAACGAATCATACATAAGGGATGGGGCTTCTTCAAAGCAAAGCTGCTAACCACAGTAAAAGTTTCAATGCAGGAAGTAAAGACTCAAGTATGCACAATCAGGTGGAAAGATTGTTCCTATTTTCAATGTGGTGTAATTTGAGATAATGAGTAAGTTATATGAGGGCACCCCAAGCACATGCGATTATGAGCCTGAGACAACTGTTCGAATCAGTTCATTGATTTAATTTTAAATAAAAAGATAATTTGTTAAAAATTGTGGTATAATAAAAATATAATTCGGAGTGTAGCGTAGTCTGGTAGCGCACCTGCTTTGGGAGCAGGGGGTCCAAGGTTCGAATCCTTGTATTCCGACCAATTGATTAGTAACAGTCTAGTGTAGGCTCTTTACTGTTACTTTAAGAAATAGCATAGAACTTGATATGTGCCTGCACTAATTATCAATGGATCACTAGCTAAAGTCGTTAAGTCGATGATTCAAGTGCAAACCTTGTCAGTTTTTGGATGAAATAAAGTAATGTGAAAGCATTGCTGAAGGTGCAACTGAGCCTTAGAAAATCAGTCAAGAAGGGGGATAAAAGTGTCGGCTCTGATAAGTTAGATAAAAACCCGTTAAAATACCTTCAAGGCTTTGAATAAACTAAAAAGCCACTAATATCGCGAAGTAGAGAAGCTCGGTTAACTCACTAGGCTCATAATCTAGAGAACGGTGGTTCAAATCCATCCTCCGCAACCAATTAACAACGATTTGCATTAAAGGTAGTAAATACTATGCAAGTCTTTTCATGTAGAGTTTAAAACATATGTTTTAGATTTAAATTATTTTATTGAGGTAGGAGCAGGGTCTAGTGGAATGGACTGATAATCGGCTGACGAATACGAGGTAAATGTGATTTATCTACGGTTTTTGTGTGCAGTGCAGAAAATCAAACGGAATGGCAATTTATTCACAATAAGTTTGTTCATACCGGCCTCAATGAATTATAAATATGCGGGATTGATGTAATGGTTGCCTGTGACCTTGCCAAGGTTATCGTAGGAGTTCGATTCTCCTATCCCGCTCCAGAATTTAGCTAATGAGTTTAGTAGGGAACTAAATGAATTAATAGTGGTGGACAACTCAGTGAGAGGAACCCACAACCCTTTTTGAAAAAAGAGACACTCCTGGTGAGGTTGTAAAGTGTTACTGCAAGTATCGGAAATATTCCTACCGAAGCTAAATATTTTAATTTATATGTGAATATAGATTAAAGTCTCGGATAGTGTGAAAGAGAACTATCAACAGTCCGTTTAGGAACAATAAGGTGCGAAGCCTTTTCATATGTTTAATAAAAGTATTAATTTTTTTACTTTTAAAGATTAATTGCCTTGGTGTTGAAATTGGTAGACAATGCGGTTTTAGAAGCCGTTGCTGAAAGGCGTGGGAGTTCGAGTCTCCCCCAAGGCACCAAATATTTATTGATTTTTTATCTGAATTGTAGATGTTATGGTTAAATATAGGATAAGTTTTAAAGACGAATAAGAATAAACTAAGATATAACAACATTTAAATTTTAAAGACTTTATTAAAATAAATTATATTTTATATCTTTTGTTATCTATTCTATCAAGCATTTGTTCTCTAATTACCAATAATGCATCATTAAATGGCTTAACTTTTAAATTAAAAGGAATGTTTTCTTTTTGATTAACAGCAAAAATAGTTATTTCATCTTCGATTCCATTTAAATCAAATCCAAGTTTTTTTAATGCTGTGGTTTTACCAAAACCAACAGGTTGAATTAAGATATCAGTAATTTCTTTATAAGTAACATTTTTTTCTAGCTATGCTAAGAATTATCGTTTTGAAGAAATAAACCCACATTTAAATTTAGATTTATTTAAAGATAAGAATACTTACTGGTATTGTATTTCTAATAGTTCTGGAGATTCAATATGCAAGTTTATCTTTGATTATAATAAAGAAGAAGTTTTGTTGACTTTAATTAAAAGAGAAAATTATATTAAAGATGCAGAATTAATTGATTTTAATATAATTAAAGACAATTTTAAAAACATTACTAATACTTCTGAGCAGATGCATTTCAATATTGCTGATGATTATTTAAATTTTATGAAAGCATGCAAATTTTCATTTTTAAATAAGTTATTTGAAGATGAAAAAGAACTTACATTATCAATATAAGTTGATAAAATATATGGATGGAAGAAAATAAAGATATTGTATTGGCTATAAATTCAATTTTGAATAAAAATTTATTTTATTCAAATAAAGATTCATTGCTTCAAAAATCATTAGATGAGTTTCATTTATTATTTAATAATTCTTCTACTTATAAGTTATTATCCTTCCTTGATAATCAAAAAGAAAATGAATTATTATTAAAGCTAGATAAAATTGAAAATATAAAAGAAATAATGCAATTGAAAAAATTTAACATAAAGAATTTTTTAATTAATTTTTCAAAAGAAGAAATACTAATTGAATATAAAGAAATAAAGCCTTTAGAGCATGTATTGCCATTTAAATTAGTATCATCCTTAATGATAGATAAAAAATTCTTTAGCAGTATAGATGTGAATGATCATTCTGAAGTAAGAAAAGAATTACTGCCAATTACTCAACTTATTCATGAGATGAGCAATAATGGATTATTACTTAATGATATTAATTTTGAATTTAGTTATACTGATAATAAAAGTTCAGGATTTTGTAATAAAAATAAAATATTTGTTCAGTGTAATCAGTTGAATTCATCTTCATTAAAACATGAATATTTTCATGCTATGGATATAACGTTAGCTAAAAAATTAAATGTAGAAACAAAAGAAGATAAAATTACTTTTTCTGAATTCAATGATCCTAATTTAGAATTAAAAGAATTTAATAGATTTATTAAAGAAATGGATAAAAACAAATCAAGTCAACATGAAACTAAAGAAAATCTAAATCTATATTTTCAAAAGTATTTACCAGTTTTAAATCAAGACTTATCTAAAATTAAAGAAGAAGATATACCTAGAGAAATAATTTAGTCAAAGAGTTAAAAGAGCAAATTGAATATGGATTTGGACATGGTAAGAAACCAGAAAGAACAATTTATGCCATAATTTAAATAAATTACAAATGTCTTGGTAGGCTTATATCCTTGACTAAAAAATATAGTTTTTGTAATTTTTAAAATTATAAAGATTATTAAGGAAACTAATGAAATACAGAAAAGAAATAGATGGGTTAAGAGCATTAGCTGTTTTGCCTGTAATTTTTTTTCATGCAGGATTTAATTTGTTTAGTGGTGGTTTTGTTGGTGTAGATATATTTTTTGTAATCAGTGGATATTTAATTACCTCAATAATTGTTGCAGAAAAAGAAGCTGGTACATTTAATTTAATTAATTTCTATGAACGTAGAGTTAGACGTATATTTCCAGCATTATTTATTGTTTTATTATCTTGTTTGCCATTTGTTTATTTTTGGTTCACACCTAATGATATTAGAGATTTTGCAAAAAGTTTAATTGCAGTTTCATTTTTCATATCCAATATATTATTTTCTCAAACAAGTGGATATTTTGATATTGAAAATAATTTAAGACCATTATTACACACCTGGAGTTTATCTATCGAAGAACAATATTATTTGTTTTTCCCATTGTTATTAATGTTAATGTGGAAGTTAGGTAAAAAGTGGATATTAATAATACTAAGTATTTTAGCTATAATTAGTTTATTTTTAGCAGATACATTAGTAAAAACAGACCATCTTTCTACATTTTATTTGTTACCTACACGTGCCTGGGAACTTCTTATAGGGGCATTATTAGCAATTTATGTATCAAAATATAACCCAAGTCCAAAAAAAATCATAAATGAAGTTGGTGGTTTAGCTGGATTTATTTTTATTTGTTATTCAATATTTATATTCAGTGAAGAAACACCATTCCCAAGTTTATATGCATTGGTTCCAACAGTTGGTGCTGCATTGATAATTTTATATGCAAACCAGGAAACAATAATAGGTAAACTTCTTTCTCATAAATTTTTTGTAGGTGTTGGTGTTATTAGTTATAGTGCCTATTTATGGCATCAACCAATATTTGCATTTGCAAGACATAAAACATTAGGAGAAGATAATATTTCATTTACTTTAGGTTTAATTATTACTTCAATAATTATTGCTTATATAAGTTGGAAATATGTGGAGATTCCATTCAGAGCTAAAGACAGATTTACTAGAAAGAAAATATTTAAATATGGTGTGATTGGGATTCTTGGTTTTGTATTTATTGGAACTATAGGAGTAATAGATGCAGAAGGATTAGTAGCTACAACAAAAGAAGAAAGAAAAATATTAGATTTTAGTAATTATAAAAGTAAAGAAGTTTATAGAGAAGGTGCTTGTTTTTTAAAGTTTAAACAAACAGCAAAAGATTTTTCAAATATTTGTGAAGCTACTGACAATATTGATTCAACTCTTATATGGGGGGATTCACATGCTGCCGCATTATCTTTTGGATTCATGCAAAAAATAAAAAAATTATCCCAATATACTACAAGTGGATGTCCACCAATAATGGGTATTAAAATGAAATTTAATCAGAACTGTAAAGAAATAAACGATGATGTATTAATTAAAATAATGAAACAAAAGCCAAAACATATATATCTACATGCAAATTGGTTGGAATATAAAAAACAAATAAATATTGAAGACTTTAATAAAACAATAAATTATTTAAAGGATAACTTACCAAAATCTGATATTACAGTTATTGGGGCTGTGCCGCAATGGAAACCAAGCTTACCAATAATAATGTATACTAATCATATTAAATTAATAGATGGACAATATATTTATAATAAGAAATTTATAAATTTTTTAAATATGGATGAATTAATAAATAAGATAGCTATAGAAAATAAAATAAATTTTATATCAGCATTAAATATTTTATGTAAACAGTCAAAATGTTTAGTCTCAACTAATTATGAAGATGATGTAACATTAACAACTTGGGATTATGGACATTTAACTGCTGGTGGTTCAATGTATTTAGCTGAAAAAATTTTAAATAATTAGTAAATAATTATTTTAACATCATATTCTTAAGAATTTTATGTGACTCAAAATCGGCTTTCCTATATATTTCTGAATAATCTCCACGAAGAAATTGCCAATCATTTGTTAGATATTGAGATACAAGTAGCTTTGCATCTTCAGGTGTGGTTTGTTCTTTTATTTTTGAAAGTTGTTGTTCTAAAATTTCATTCATTTGATTTTCAGCCACAATTTTTAAAGTGCGTAATCCATGAATTGAATTTTTCATAAATTGAATTTCAGAAGGAATTGATATATCAACACACTGCTTAACTTGTTTCATTGTTTTAGTATTACGGATGTTGGCTTGAGCAGAATAACACGATGTTTCAACTCTTTTAATTTGTTGTTCGATCCAAAATTGTGTTGCAAAGTTCATGTTTTACCTTTATTTTAGTGGTTATTATAACATTAAATGACATTATTATGTTATAATTTTACTAAAATAAGAGGAACTTATGATTCAAAAAGCAATTAATTTATTTGATAGTTTAAAGCATTATGATAAAGAGCATGGAGAATGGATAGCTAATAATATTGGAGATATTATGACATATGCTTGCAATATTAAGGTGGGAGAAGAAGTTGATTTGATTCAACACATGAGAGATACTTATGGTGAAGAAAAAATACATGCAATAATTAAACTTTTCCCATATATAAGTGGTCCATATAGTCCTTTAACAATGACATTTGAAGACAAAAATGGAAATATTGTTAATGTTATAAATTATGTTAAAGATAAAAATGATGGAAAATGTATTTCAAATAGTGGTGAAGAATTAAGTGCCGATAATGTATTTATAGTTTTTAGAAGAAATAGTGAAAGTGCAATACTTCAAGAAGTTGAAAATAATTTAGGAAAATTAAAATCAAATAAATATTAGTTTTTGTTGATAAATAAAAAAAAACAATTAAAACTAAAATCTGAATACATTTTAAATATATAGGACACATAATTATGCAAGAAAAAAAAGAAAGTAGCCAGTTTTCCTTATTGGCTTCAAAAAGATTTTTACCTTTATTTCTAACTCAATTTTTAGGAGCATTAAATGATAATTTATATAAAAATGCTTTAATGATTATTTTAACTTTTTCAGCGATAAAGGCACCTGGTAATTTATCGACAACCATGATGGTCAATATGTGTGCAGGTATTTTTATTTTGCCATTTTTCTTTTTCTCAGCTTTTGCAGGAGTTTTAGCAGATATAAAAGAAAAGTCTAGCATGATTAGATTTTTAAAAATAGTAGAAATAGTAACTATTTTGTTAGGTTCTTTAGGTATATTTGTGTCTAATGTTTATATCATGTGGATTGCTTTGTTTTTTTTGGGTGTTCAATCTGCTTTTTTTGGTCCATTAAAATATTCAATATTACCTCAACATTTAAGCAATAAAGAATTAATGGGTGGAAATGGTCTTATTGAATCAGGAACATTCATTGCTATTTTAATTGGAACAATTTTAGGTGGTATATTAATATTGTTAGATAATGGAAATATATATGTAAGTAGTTTAATGATTGCTGTTGCAGTTGTTGGATATATTAGCTCAAAAAAGATTCCATTAGCACCATCATTTAATTCAGATGATACCAAAATATCTTTTATAGGTTCATTTAAAACAACATTAAGTGCAGGAATGGAAATTAAAAGTGTATTTCTTTCTACCTTGGCAATTTCTTGGTTTTGGTTTTTAGGTGCAACATTACTTGCACAGTTTCCATTAATAGTAAAGGATGTTATGCATGCATCATCAGGAATGGTAACAATCCTATTAGGTGTTTTTGCAATTGGCATGGCAGTTGGTTCTGTTCTTTGTGAAAAAATGAGTGGACATAAGGTGGAACATGGCCTTGTTCCTTTTGGTGCATTTGGAATTACCATCTTTTTGTTTTTATTTTCAGATGGTTTATCAATGATAAGTTTTGATATTGCGAATAATTTATTCAAGCCTAATCATATAAGTGATTGGTTCAAGTACAATAATTTTTATTATGCTGCCATTTCATTATTTTTAGTTTCAGTATTTAGTGGATTTTTTACTGTGCCATTATATGCATTCATTCAATATAGAACAGAAGAAAGTAAGCGTTCTAAAATTATTGGGTCAACTAATATATGGAATGCTATCTTCATGGTTTTATCTGCTGTGTTTGCGATGGGGTTAAGTGTTGCTGGATTTATCCTTGTTCAAATGTTGTATGTGTTAACATTTTTAAATTTATGTGTAGCTATATACATCTTCACGGTTGTTCCAGAATTTATGGTTCGTTTTATTGTTTGGATTTTAATTAGAACAATATATAGAATTGATACAAAGAATGCAGATATATTGCCTGATAATGGAAATGGAATTATAGTATGTAATCATGTCTCATTTTTAGATGCTTTATTTGTATTTGGGTTATGCCCAAAACCAGTGAAATTTGTGATGTATTATAAAATATTCAACATCCCAATATTTAAATATTTATTTAATGCTGTAGGTGCAATTCCAATTGCTTCAAAAGCTGAAAATGAACAGGTGTTTAATGATGCATTTAAAAAAATGAATGAATACCTGAATGCTGGAGAGTTAGTTGTTATATTTCCAGAGGGGGCGATTACTAATGATGGTAATATGAATAAGTTTAAGCCTGGTATTTTAAAAATGTTAGCAACTAATCCTGTTGATGTTTATCCTTGTGCTTTATCTGGATTATGGGGAAGTTCTTATTCTAGAAAAGAAAAAGGAATACTAAGGTATTTCCCAAAGGCTTTTTTTAATCATAAGGTAATGTTTTCTGTTGGGGCTAAGATTCCTGCAAAAGATGTAACCTTGGAACTATTAGAAAAAACAGTATTAGAATTAAGAGGGAGTAATCTATAATGGACAATATAAGGATGCTACATACTTGCGTAGATGCTATTTTCTTTTATTTTTGTTAATATCTCTTTAATTCTAGGTTATAAAATAATGAAACAAATAATTAAAGAAAAAGAAAGAATGAAAACAATTGATGATGAAAAAACTCATCATAAAATATTGTTTGATTTGGGTATTTTAGATGATGAAGAGGATTGGGAACTTTTTCAGAAGATGCAACAAGAGTCAATTGAATATGACCCAGATGCTATTCCTCTTGAAATATGGATAAAGTATGTGAGACAAGATCTCAATGAGACACCATTAGATGATAGTGATATAAATTTTAATTGGTATAAATAAAATGAACCTAACTGATAAACTTGTTGAACTAGCAGAAGAAATTGAAATGGGTGACCCAATTGATTGGGGTATGCTTGAAATAAATGAGCATGAAGCATACAAGTTAATGGCAGCAGCAGTTCTAGATAATTACTTGGCAACAGATGCAGATAGCAGAGATATGATGTTACTTGCCACAGTAGTCAAGTTAACTGTTGAAAATTTTACATTAAATTTACACTTGTTGGAAAAGAAAAAACATAATAGGGATTAATCATTAAGGACACTATCTGAAAAAAATGATATAGCAAAAGAACCAAGTCCAACATTAACATTAAGTGTTGCTGTCATATTTGATAAAAGTATTTTAATCCCATATTGTGTAGCTAATTTTTCAAGTTCTTTATATTTAGATTTGTCTTTAAGTTGTTGTAGAGTATTTCCATAAGAAATATTAACATACTTAGCTAAGAGTTTATCTCTTCTTATTTGCTCTATAACAATATCTAAAACTTTATTCACAGCATTATCAAAACCTATTGCTTTATCTATAGTCTCACTATTATTATCATGTATAAAAACAATAGGTTTAATATCTAAAGCATTACCAAGAAGTAAAGCACCTAGTCCAACACTTTTATCTCCCTTTTTAGACCCTTGTGTATATAGGTGTGATAAATTATTAGGAACTACATATGTTTGAATGCATTCTAAAACAGTGTGGAGATGTTTTATGCTAGTATCAAAACTAAGTCCTTCATTAATCAAGTTAATTCCATAATTTAATAATGCTCCAACACCTACAGATAGTTGTTTGCTGTCAATTATCTCAATAATTATATTTGTAGGAATGTTTTTATTCCTTCTGATTTTATTAATTTCATCAATAGAGTTGTTTATTGCAGCTAATGTATTCTGGTAACTTATGCTTCTTGATTGCATAGGTAAAATGAATAAAACATAATCATATTTTGAAAATAAAGAAATTAAGAATTCCTTAATTTCTATTGAAGAACAAGGTTCTGTCTTGATTGAGGATGTATGTCTAAGAATATTAACTGTTTTTTGATAAGATTTAACACTTCTGTCATCCAAAAAGCTTTTATTTTTGTGTCGTATTTTAATTGGCAAACTATGTATTTTGTTTGCTTTAATTGTTGATAGTGGCAAGTCACAAGTAGAGTCAGTTATGTATCCAATTTTAATTTTTATATCCTTAATATTAATTAGTATTATTTAATAAATAATAAAAATCAAATAATAGTCTTTTATATTTTTATTTTTGATTGTGTAATTTGTTTTTGAGGTAATGATTTATCTAATTCAAGATATTCAAATAAAGATTTAAATTCATCATCATGTGTATTTTTTTAATTTTATTAATCCACTCATCTGAAGATAAAATAGCATCGGTATTAACTTTAGGTTCTTTTTTAATTTGCAATAAAGGATAGTTTGGGAGTTTATACTTTGAAATGTAAAAGTAAGATTCATATTCTCCATATATTTTAATCTCTCGTGTAGCTGTTGGGTCAGTTTCGTGTTGCAAATTTAATTTAATTAGCTGAATATCTTCTTGTTTTAAAAACATCACACTTCTAATGTTTTTTTGTCTGATTTCTATTTTGTGTTTAGTATGTGTAACAGAAAAATTGTCTGGTAATTCTTTATTTTTAAGTGCTAATTTAAATAAATCAATATATTGAAAAGATTCTTTCTTTTTATTAAGCCTATGAGTTTTTTCTAATGTTTTATTTATTTGTAGTAAAAGAGGTAAGAATTCACTAATGCAACTTTTATATATAGCACCAGGTTTTGAACTAAAGATTGGTGCTAATTCAATATAAAGATTATGAAGTTCATCGCTAAAGATAAATGTTTTACAATTGAGTGATTGATTTTTAATACTAAATCCTTTTTTATCACTTGAAAAATCAACACTAACTGAGCTTGTTGAAGAAAGTAATAAAAAATTAATAATAGTATTTATTTGATTGTTCATATTAGCAAGCCCCTCTGAAATCTTGTTGAAAACAAGTCGCTTGGTCGGGGTTGTTAAACCAATCTGATAAACCTACAATTCCAAAGATAGCTTATGCTAGCTTTGGTTCTACTCAAAAGGATTAAATTCTTGAGCAGATTGAGGTTTAACTACCGTAGGTTGAATATAATTCATTATGTTTTTATACCAATGATTTCTATTCTTTCCTAAAGCTGAAGAAACTTCATTCCATTTCAACTAGTGAATAAATTAGTATTCATAAGATTATGCCAAATAACATTTTCTTCCAAATGAAGATTATTAAACATAACCCAAGTTTTACGATAAAATTCAGACCATAAGGAAACACAAGAATTAATATCTAATTCTTGTGTTAAATCTAATTTCAATCTAGTTTCTATCGTATTAATCATATGATTTAGAGTAACAATTAATGAAAATTTGTCAAACTTTTCAACAAGATTTCAGAGGGGCTTGTCATATTAGTGGTTTTTTAATGCTCTCAACTTTATTATCTTCTTTGTTAAGTTCTTTTTTGATAACATCCTTTATGTCGGAAATCATTCTAGCATTTAAAAATTCTTCTGGTTTTGTTCCATATTTTTTTTGCCATTCTTCAAACTTACATTTGGTTGGTTTTTCTTGTCCTTCAGACCAATTATAAATGGCTACATTATCTTGACCAGAATATTTTGCGGCAACAACATATGTATCATAGATATGTGTAACCTTAATTTCTTCTAAATCTTTTTTTGTAATTCTGAATGGAAGACTAATTTCTTTTGGAGATAGAGTTTCTGTTACAACATTTTTCATTAGTTTAGTGATAATTTCATCATCATAAATATGTTCCATAATACTATGCTTTTCTTCTTCTGCATTTTTTGAGCCAATAAAGCCCCAACATTCATCACAATTTAATTCATTACCTTTCTTGTCAAAAGTAATAACAGAATATCCATAAATGTCACCATTTCTCCAATCTGAGTAACTATCTAGAACGGAATTGCTATCTTTAATAAAATGTTCATATGCAACACCTTCACCTTCAGTTTTTTTCATTTTTTTGAATTCAGATTGGATATAGTCACAAGGAATATAAACTGAAGTTCCATGAGAAACATCCCAACGTTCATCTGGATATGTATGGGTTCCAGCAATGCTAAAATGAACTTCTCCGTGAGAGTATTTATTTAAAAGATAAAAAAGTTTTTTTTCTTTTGATAGTTTTTGTAATTCATTATCTCGTTTAGTAGCACTATTGAATTCAATAAGATTACCAGCTCCATCGTCATCAGCAAAAAAGTCTAAGTCGCTATTTGCATCAGCAATTAGCATTCCAACAATAATAGAGTCATTTGTTCGGAGGACTTCTAATGAATTGTAAGTTGGAACACGATGTTCAAGATCAAAGCCAAAATCCACACCAAATTCTTCTTGTAATTGATTCATTACTGTTTGAGAATCATTGTGGCTCTCATAATTGTATTTTTTTTTCATAATTGTAACTTTTTAAATTTTATTTGATGTAATTATTATATAAGATATAAAAATTAATTCAAGAAAAAGACTTTATTTATTTTTTAAATTTGATATCATATAACTATGAGGAAATATAATGAAAAATAATGTAATTGATTTTGTAGAGTTTATTTTTGAAAATTCTGATAAGTATTATATAAATAATAATGAATTAGTAATTAATTGTAATTTGTTAAGTGTTACGATAAGTTCAGATGTAAACATAAAAGACTATGTAAAGGTGGTAGTGTCAGAAGGATCAGTTATTAAAAACAAAATAATTTCAGAGTATATCGAAGCAATTGAAATAAAAAATTTACTATCAAATGTTTTGAAAAAAATTGAAAAAAAAGAGAATATAAGTTTTATATCAACGTATGGAAATAATATTTATACAAAATATTATAAATCATGCATAGATGTATTGGTTGGTAAAGTTGAAAATGAATATTTTAATTTTAGTAAAGAAAAAGAAGCTGATGTAGTTAATTTTTATATGGAAGATAAAAAAAGTGGGATAACAAATTGTTTATCTTTAAATATGCTTGCACTTTTAAACAAAGGGTATGCAAGTGGTTGTATTACTTTGACAACTAGTGTTATTCTACCTGTGAAAAATACTGATAAATGGAAAAGTGATCATTTTTCTGTATTAATACCAATTCTTGAGTTAGAAAATTACCCTGGTTTGGAATTAACCAACAATAAAAAATATAATAAAGAAAATATTGCCGAGTATTTAATGGAGACTGTTGAAGGTGAGATAAGTAAAAAATCTATTTTAGCATTTCAATTAAGTAAAGACTTAACGAAAAAAAATAGTAAAGTAAAAAAAGTTAAAATTTAAATCTTAATTTTCTTAGTTGTTCTGTTATCATTTGGGATTAATTGATTATTTAATTCAATGGCATTAAGTTTTATGTGTATGTCATGAGTGATTCTACCAATATTATCATAATTAACACTTAAATCTTCACTGCCATATAAACTTTTACCTTTAAAAATTTCTGGTGCTTTTATTTTAACATATTCTTTAAATTCGTGATAACCAAATCTAGTTCCATTATTGTTATAAATTGGAAGTTCATCATCAGAAAGTTTTGGATTCCAATTATATTGTAAATTTTTTCCATCAGTATTGCTAATACCTAACCTTAATGGGAATTGATTGTTACCTGGCTTTATGCTTAAAGAGTTCTCTTTTTGTGGGAAATAAAAAGAGGCAAAAGATATTGATTTAAAGTCCGTTTTTAGAACAAGAAAAAATTTTTCAATAGCTAATAATTTTTTTCTTGTTGGCTTAGTTTCATATTAAAATAAATAATTATTAGCAATAATTAAATTTCTATTGTTTGAAATGTTTTCAATTTTCTGTATCACAATCTGCTGAAATGGTATTTGTGATATAGTATTTTTTTGTTCTCTAATTTGATGATTAATTAGGGTTGATAAGTTTTGTTCTTGTGGTTGTGAGTGATGCATTTTTAAAAATTTGGACATTTTTTATTCTCTTATTAAATTGTATTAATAGTTATAGCTTTTTTTGATGGTTAAAGCAATGATAACTCTACTGATTTAAAATAATTATAAGAAATTAGTCCATCACCATAATTTAATATTGGAGATTCTACTGTTGGCTTGTGAATAGAATAAATTAATTCACAAGCCAATGAAACAAAACTTCTTTGTCCGTATGTTAACTGCGGGAGAAGGTCATTCTGTTTTGAAAAGTTCCATAATTCTGAAATAATAGTTTCAAAACTATTTTCTTTATTAATAATAAAATTATTAAACCAAATAGCTAAATAAATTGAATTAATCCATAACATTGAAACATTTGGTTCATTGAATAATATTTTTTGTAATTTTAATATAAGAGAAGTTTGGTTATAATTAGTTCTATCAGGTAGAGTGTATTGTTTTATTAGTTTATTAAAAAATGGAAGGTCACTAAACCGAGAGTCCCAAATTTGTTTTAAAGTTTTTATTTCATTTTTAAATGCTAAACTTTTTTGATAATTAAGATTAACCGCAATAGTTTTTGCAATGTTCTCAAGATTTTCTAGTGTTGAATTATTATTAACTTGAACATCAGAAATTAAATCTTTAATAAATGGTGAGATTTGAAATCTAGAAATAAGTTTGGACCGTTCAGGAACATTATCTCTTTGTGATGCATTTATAATATGATTATTAGATGAAATATGAATAATTAAATCATTTGGTTCAATAATGTGAGGGCATTCAAATAAGGTAGATGCTTCCATAATTAAACACTTATTTGATTGAGGAAAATAAGATTCAAGATGAGGAATTATTTGATTTTCTAAAGAATATAAATCTGTTGGATGATTAAATATTTCTGTTTTATTATCTGGTAATTTAAGGTTTTAATTTGTCAGTAGTGTCTGAATTGGAAGATGAGTTTCTAAATTTGTTAAGAGAGTCTTTAATATGTTTAACAGGTGAAATAGCTTCATAAGTAGATTTCATATCATGAGCAGATACAGAATATCCACTATCAGTAATAAAATCACCTAATTTAGCAACCATTGGATCAGGACTCCAATCAACTTTAATATTCAAAGTATCACCTTGAACATTTAATAGCTTCATAATTTCCTCAGTTAATTCAATAGCTTTAATTGTTGCTATTTTTTTGTGATATGTAATTTCCTCAGTTAATGATTCAATTGCTTCTGTGCCATAATTTTTAGTTGCAATATCAATAGCAATCGGCCATTCATTATAAATTAGTTTTCCATCTAATTCACCAATCATATCAGGATTTCTACCAATAACGACACCAGGTAAAAATGGTTCAGATTCAATTCGAATAGAACTACCCGACTTAACATAGGTGGTGAATTTAACTTTTCTAAGTCCAGTTAATGCAGATTTTTGATAAGATGGAGAGTTTTTAATTAAAGAATTAACTTCTTCATTTTTTAAATATTCAATCATATAATTCCAATAAGTAATATTAATACAATATATTATGATTATTAGTGATTGTAAAGAAAATAGATATTTTCAATTGGTTTGACTTAAAAAACTTATTGATATAAAATAAGGCGATTATTTAGGGGCTGAACTATGTTAGATGATATTTTAGGTAGAATTCCAAACAAAAAGACAATAAAAGATAGTATTAAAGATAAAAAATCCAGGAGTTCAGACTTGGGTGATTTATATAATTTAATTCAGCAAGAAAATTATGTTGGTGAAATCGTTGAAATGCATTATAAAACTGCAATAATTCAAGTAAGTGACCATCACAGACAAAAGGTAGGTGGAATACCATCTCAAGCCTTTTTAATAGCCACCAGAATTAATCCAGTGGCTCCAACTCTTCCCAATATAGAAGGTGTTGATGAACATGATAAAGAAGATTGTTCTGTAATTTTATTAAGAGTGTTAGATACAGCTATGTTACCAAGTGATATGGATAGAAAAAGAATAAGAGCCGAAACAGCAGAAATGTCTAATGAAAACAATGGACATTGGGAAGAAAAGTTAGATGCTTCATCAAAAAGATTAATGTCTTTTGCTGGTATGGATTGTCGTATTATTGGAACATTCTATTTACAGAAAACAGATGAAAAATTAAAGTTGTCTTTTGGTTCTGATGTTTCAAATTATTATCCAAATAGAGGACTTAAAGTTTATAAGCCAACAAATGAAGCATTACAGTCAATTATTAACTTTGGTATAAATCAAGATTCAAGTATTAAAATAGGGAATGTTCGTTATGCTTCTACTCAGAGAGTAAATAAAGGTATTGATTCAGTGCAGGTAAAAATTGATCCAACAGACCTTATAGCTCAAAAAACAGCAGTTTTTGGTATGACAAGAACAGGAAAGTCAAATACAGTAAAAACAATTGTAAAAGCAATTTATCAATTAAGGTTTGCATCAGATAATCCACAAGAAATTGGTCAAATTATTTTTGATCCAAATGGTGAGTATGCTAATGAAAACTTACAAGACAAAGATGATAAAACAGGAGAGGCTCAAGCTGTTAAGGGGTTATGGAAAATACCTGTAAATCAAAAAATAGGAAAAGCTGAAGATGTTCAAATTTATTCATTAGGGGAGCATAAGAACGATCCTAATCGTATTATTATGAAAATTAATTTTTATGATGATAAGCTAGTTCATGTAGGTAAAGATTTAATTGATAATAAAATTGATACAGATGGTGCAAATTCATCGGCACATTATATAAGAAACTTTATTAATTTACATTTTGAAGAGCCACCTAAAGGTGATCCTGGAGCAACCACAAGATATGAAAGAAAGATGCTAGTATATAAGACACTATTAAGTAAGTCAGATTTCACACCTCCTAGCAGTGGTGTTGTTTTGAAGAATGCTTTGTTTAATAAAGAATTATTAGAAGCCCTTCAAATAGGAATACAGGATTATGATTTGCTTGATGATAAAGAGAGACAAAAGTTTGAAGAAAAGAAAAGAAAATATAATGAATGTTATGAGTCTTTATTTGAATTAAGTACATCTGGTTCAACATATTCAAAGTTACAAAAAGCCTTTAAATTTTTAAGTGAATTTATTAGAGATACAGAATCTACTTATTATAAATTTAATAGAACATATATTCGTCGTCCAGGAAGTAGTGGAACAAATTGGGCAGATAATGATTTAGAGGTTCTATTAACAATGTTTGAATATCCAAATGCTTCACGACAAATGGCTAAAGCAAATGTATTCCATAATGTAAATTCAGCAAAAGGTGATTATGCAGATATGATCTATAAAGATTTAGAAGCTGGTCGTTTAGTTATTGTAGATCAAGCTCTAGGTGATTCACAAATGAATAAAATTGCAGCGGCAAGAATATTACAAAAAATATTTATTGAAAATGCAAAAAAGTTCTCTAATGCTCAAGAACCAACAAATATTATTGTATTTGTAGAAGAAGCTCATAATTTAATGCCAAAAGGTTCAGAAGAAGATAACACAAATATCTGGGCAAGATGTGCAAAAGAAGGAGCAAAATTTAAGATAGGAATGATTTATTCAACACAAGAAGTTTCATCTATTCAAAAAAATATTTTAAAGAATACAACGAATTGGTTCATATCTCATTTAAATAATAAAGAAGAAATTCATGCATTAGAAAATTATTATGATTTTGAAGATTTTTCTGCATCTATTTTATCTGCGGAAGACAAAGGGTTTATTAGAATGAAAACTCGTTCCAATAAGTTTGTTGTTCCGATTCAGGTAGATAAGTTCCAAGTAAGAGGATAAATTTATGCCATATGCAAATGAGTACTCAAAACATAAAACAATAACAGATGTTGTTAATAGTTTAAAAGTGAAAGAGTTCATGAATGAGATGAAAATTCTTACTCGTGGAAAGAGTAGCTTTGAAAAAATAGATGAAAATATTTTCATTGAAGATGTTGAAGAATTAAAGAAGGAAGAAAGATTAAAATATGTTTTTGCTTTCGATGGTTCAAAAACTGAAATAAAACTAGATACTGGATTTCCAGGTGCAGAAGTTGGAATTATAAAAATAAGTCAAACATTTGTTCAATTAGAGTTAATGAAAGAATATGAAGCAAAACAATTTCCTCATCCATCTGATTATGAAGAAATTTTTTTAAGTCAAAATTTTGAAATTACAATTCCTGGATTTAATGTATGCTCAGAGTTATATGATGACCCAAAGGACTTTTTTAGATATTCAATATTTAATTATTTGAAAAAAAATCATAATACTTTTGTAGATATACTAATTGAAAAAAGTAATACTAAAATTAGTAAACAAACATTTTTAAAAACATATGTTGATTTACTTAAGAAAAGACCAGAGGATATTAGTTGTATTCATCCTTGTGAATTTTGTTGTTCAAATGACCGTTCTGGTGAGCATATGTTGTCATTAGGTGATTTTCATGTAGATAATAATGAAACTAATGAGATAGAGTGGGTAGATGTAATTAAGTGTGGATGTAAACTTAATCCAAAAGATTTATTTATTACAGATTTATTACATTTCCATGAAGGGTTTTCTCATTCAGGTTCAAATGAGGGATTATATACTCAGTTAATGAGTTTTTTTGAAAAATTAATATTTATGAATTTAATTCATAATGTAAATGCTTTTTTTGATAAGAAATTAAATGATGATGATTTTGAAAATCCTATTTTTAGAGATTGTGCATTTGTATTAGATGGACCATTGGCTATTTATAATTATGCATCATGGTTTTCTCAAGCGATGGCAGATGAATTCACATCAATGCAAGAAGATAACTTATTAATTATTGGAGTAGAAAAAACAGGTCATTTTGTTGAGCACTTTAAAAATTTAGATGGTGTAGAGGCTCCTGAAGATAAGCCGTTAAATCCAGGTTTATTATTTTTCTTGGGTGATAACTATATTAAAAGATATGTGAAATATTCTACTAGTCCTGTTCCATATGGTAAAAACTTTTATTTTGGTAAGAAGTTATTTTATAAAAATTATGAAAATCAATTGTTTGTAATTAATTTAGCATTTAATTCTGCGGAAGATAGAGATGTTTATTTAAATTCAAGAAATACAAAACAATACCATACAACTCAGACTAGATTACGAGATATTGCTTGGCTACTTGAAAAGTATTCTTCAGCAAGATATGAAAATGCTTTATCTTTCGTATCTATGGCTCATGAAAATTCATCAATTTCTAGTAATTATTTTAGTAAACGTGTAATTGATGATTTTGTAAAAAACACAATAAGGGATTAAGTACATTTCAGTTTAGGGTAGAAAAATACTTAAAAGAAAATAATTGAATTATCTTATTGTTTTGATAAGATATAGAATATAAAAAGGAATTTTAATGAAATATTTATTATCTGGTTCATTCGCATACGATACAATTCTTTTACATAAGGGACATTTTCATGCAAGAATTTTACCAGAATCACTTTCTAGATTAAATGTTTCTTTTGGAATAGATGATTCAAAACATGAGTTTGGTGGAACATGTGGTAATATTGCTTATAACTCTAGTCTTTTAAAGGAAGATGTTCTTTTATGTAGTAGTGTTGGAAATGATTTTGATGTTTACAGAAAACATTTGGAAAAAAATGGTATATCTACAGATACATTAACCGTTCAAAATAATCTACCAACTGCACATGCTTGGATTTTAACAGATCAAACAAACAATCAAATAACTGGTTTCCAATTAGGAGCAATGAATATTAAACCACAATTGCCAAATAATGCTATGGAAATGAGTTTGTGGCACTTAGCACCTGATAATTCATTAACAACTGCTTTTTTAGCTAAGATAGCAAAACAAAATAATGTAGAATACTTTCTTGACCCTGGACAATCATTACCAAGTTTTTTAGAAGGTGATGCTGATAGTGTATTTTCTTTTGATGAGATGATAAAAAATGCAACAGGGGTTTTTGTAAATGAATATGAATCTCAATTAATTCAAGATAAATTAAAAATTTCCTTAAGAGATTTAGTATCTAGTGGGAATAAGTTTTTAATTGAAACATTAGGTTCAAATGGACTTAATTTACATACTAAAGATAATGTTGTATTTATTCCTGTGGCAAAAGCATCGAAGATTACAGATCCTACGGGTTGTGGTGATGCATTTCGTGCTGGATTTTTATATGGTTATTCTAGAGGTATGGAATTAAAAAATTGTGCAGAAATTGGGGCTGTAATGGGGTCGTTTGCTGTTGAATCTTCAGGTGGTCAAAATCATACACCAACAATATTAGATATATCAAATAGGTTAAAAGATTCATTTCAATGGGAATTGGAGATTGCAGATGTTAAAAAGTTCAAAAACAATACAAAAAGAAATATATAGAAGGATTTTAAACAATATAGATAAGGTTGGTATTGCAATTGTTTTCTTAGAAGAAAAAGAGTCAGAAACTATTTATCAATTTAAAAATAATACATATGTAACATCTGAAATTGAATCTGTATCTTGGTCTGAAATTCAATATATATCAGAATTAACATGGGAAGAATGCACAAAAATAACAAATAACATTTACTTTAAAGATGTTAATTTACTAACTGAGTGGATTGAATATGAAAGAAATAATTGTTTTAATTTTATTAAGAAAAAAATTCATAATATCTTTTTCAGAAGAAAAAAGTAACCACTAATTTCTTAATGGTTACTAAAAAGGAAAAACAAAACTAACAATGTACTTTTAGTTGGTTTTATTATTATAGCAAGATATTTCTAGTTTAATAAGGATGAAGTAACTAATTTGTAGATTAAAGGTATAAGTAATTAGTAAAGTATGCTAATATGAAGCTATATGTGGTGACTAATTAATATTTCTATTTTATCTTTTTTTCTTGATTCAGAATTAGAACTCATAATGTTTTTACGGGCGATTTCTTTAATATTAATATCTTTAATATTTTCAAATTCTTTAATTAGTAAATCTGACTTATGGTTGCTATATATAAAGTTAAAATCTTTTATTTTGTTTATAAGTAATATTTGTTGGGAAATATTAAATGAACTTTTATTATATTTGTTTTCGCCAAAACTATCATTTAAATATGGTGGATCTAAATAGTAGAGAGTGTTATTGTTATAATCTATATTCTCAAAAGACTGAGTAATAAATGTTAAATTAAATTTATTAAATAAATTATGTATTTCATTAACTTTATCTTCAATAGTATCTATCATATTGCTACCACTCCAATTAAAAGGTGTATTGTATTCACCTTTTAAGTTTTCACGATAAATTCCATTAAATGAATGTTTTTGTAAAAAAACTAATTTTGCAGATTGTCTAATATCAACTTTATTTTTATTTAGATTAAATTCTTTTTTAATTATATTGAAGAAAATTTCTGCATTTTTTAAACAAATTTTTATATCATTTTTACTTTTTTCTTTCCAAGATGAATCAATAAGTTGAGAAAACTGGTTTTCTATTAATAAGAATTCATAAATAAAATTTTGATGATTATATTTGATGGCATTATATGTATATATTAATGCTTCATTAATGTCTGACAATATAACATCTTTTATATTGTTTTCTAATAAAAGATCATATACATTTAAAAAAGAACCTAAGCCACCAGCGAATGGTTCAGCATAGGTAGTAATCTTTGTTTTTTGTAAAGATTCAACAACATGCATCCTTAATTCATCTCTTAACCAAGATTTACCACCAATATATTTGAATAGTGGTTTCATTTTTTGTTCTGACATTGTAATTTGACATGGTTTTTTTCAGTGAATTTATCATTTGATATTATATTCTATATGCAAAAAAGGTCAACAAATATTTTAAGCATAATTAAATATTTGTTAGAGAAATATAATGCATGAAATGTTAATGAAGGATATATTATTGAACTACCATGTCCTAAAGGACATGGATTCCTGCTTCGCAGGACTTAGCCCTAGACTTCGATAAAAGTTTTTAAATGAGTCAATAATAACTTTTAATCTTCAACTTTTATTTCAGTATATTCATTAAGCTCAAATCCTTTTAAATCATTTTCTTCAATTAATTCTTTGAATTTTTCTGTTACAAAAGAACCCATAGCATAAGAAGCTAATGTAAATATATAATCATCTTTAGGATATTTATTATTTAAGACAATGTTACGGAAAACTTTCCCTTTTTCATATTGAGCATAATCTGATTTTTCAAAATTAATTATTGAGTCATCATAAATATTTTTGTTAGGGTAAAATCCAAAGAATTTTTTTCTTTTACTTTTTGTGACAATTGGAACAATTTGTCCAGTTTTGCCCAATATATCTTTTAATACATTAACCGCCTTTTCACTTAATATAATTAATCCATGAGATGTTGATATATCCATTTTATAATTTTTTTTACCATTATCTCCAGCACATAATTCATATTTTACTGGCTCATAGGTATTTAACTCTATATCTTTCCATTTCCAATATTTATCTATAAACATATTATCTACATTTTCACGAATCTCTAAAAAATGAGAATAATTCTCCAAATCGCTTTTTAATTGATAAACACTATTCATAATACATTCCTCCAATTACTGTTTCTTGGGGCGTTTTGTAATTTGTTTTTGATATTATCTAGTTCGTTTAAAAATGCTTGTTTACCGCCACTTTTATCTGCATCTTTTATTAAATTATTAACTTTTTCAGCATAAGATTGTGGATGTCTACCATTATGTTCGATACCTTGTATTCCATTATTATTTTTTGAAGTTGGTAAATAAACACCATTTACAGCATCATTGATATCTATTCCATACCTTTCTAAAATATCTCTAGCATCTTGTGTTTCTTTATCTTTTACTGGAATTAAATGATGTGCAGCAACATCTTTTGGCCTATTCCAGGTTGGATAAGCTATTCTATACCAATCATCTAAATTATTACCTAAAATAGTAGAGTTTTGTTTTAATAATAAGTAATCTTCCCAAGATTGCAGTCTTTCTATTGGAAATTCAATACTAGTATCAATTATATGCCCTTGTGGGTCAACAATAACGTTAAATTCGTCTACTGGTTTAATTGGACTTTCATAAACTAAGTCATTTGGATTTTGTTCTTGTATTGGATTATTTAATACTGTTGGCTGATTATTAGTAGGAGATGCATATGGTGGAATATTATCTAGTCCCATAATTTCAGCTAATTTTTTATATCTATCATAATCTTTTTTATTATTAGGATGAGTCAATGCATTTAACACATATTTTGATATTGGGTTAAAATCTTGTGGATTAGCTTGAAAAAATGGTTCTACTTTTGGTAAATCATAAGATAAATCTCTTGCTTTATGCATTGTAGATTGAAGATATAATGCTCCACCAACTCCAACAGCAGTCACAACAGGATTTTTCTTTATAAAATTAAAAACACCTGCATTAGCAGATGACATTGAAAAACTTATAAGTAAAGAACTTAAAATTATTTTTGTTTTTTTATTCATAAATTTCCTTAACTTTTCCAACTATAACATAAAAATTAAGATTTTCAAAATTATAATAATTAAAAAAGAATCCCTACTTTCTCTAAGCCTCTGAAGTTGTTATGTTAAATAGTCAATCTGTCAAATTCCATTTATTTAGTTTCGTTATATTGTCCACAAATGTTGTCCATAACTCTACTTGATTTATTTTTGTTTTTAATTATTATGATTTAAATTGGAGATTAAGATATGACTAAACAAGAATTTTTGCAATTATTTGAACTAGAAGGAATATATAATAAATATCAAAATAAAATACCATTTTGTTTTTCCTTACATGATAGATTAGTAGGAACTGATTCAGCAATATACTTCAGTTTTAAAGATAATAACACAATAAAAATACACATGGAATGTGTTGAATTTAATGTTAAAATACAACACTTAGAGATATCCATAATATTAGATGATAATAAAATTGGATTAAATAAAAAAGAGCTATTTAAAAATGAGATTTTTCCATTCCTTACTTTTGATTCTAATCTTGAAGCAGCATTAAAATTTATAGCTGATTTTTTAAATAAAATATTAAAACCAAAATATCAATTAATGGGTGGAGTTAGCACATATTGATTGCATTTTAAAATAAGTTATAATAAATAAAAGGTTTGTTTGCTTATGACTTATGCTAAATACTTAAAAGAAAAAATTATTAATTTATATTTAAATAATCAAAAAATAGGAAAACATACTATTGATGAAACTAAAGATTTTAATTTTTTAGATAAACATTTTAGTGATTTTCCACAACTTAACAAAAATGTTCATCCTGTTTCTGAATTATTGCAATATATAATAAGTGATTACAAGAAGAATTTAATAATAAAAAACAAAATTGGCATTGATTTTATTGAAATAATATCTAGAGCCAGGGAAAATGCTGATATTTTTTTACAACAAACACCATTACAACAACCACAAATTACTGCTCAACAAAAACAAGATTTAGAACAAAAATACACAGAAGTAGCTAACAAATATGGGTTAAAAGAATTCTACTATACATTAAATCAAAACTTAATACTTCAAGAAAACTATAATAAAGCCATTTCACTATTAAACAAAACACAATTAGAGTTAGATAATCTTCAACAAACATTAGGAATTAACGAACCTAATAAAATAGGCAATGGTATTTTAAATATTCAAGTTAATTGGCAAGAGGAACCTCAAAACAATGGTTATTACAATTATTGCTCCAATACTATTTGTCTAAAAGATGAAAGTTCAACTTTTCCATTAATTCATGAATATGTTCATTTTATTGATAAAACAACAACTTGCTTACTGCTTACAGGTAAAAATTCTCAACAATTATATGAAGAAAAACTATTTTCTCAAAAAGAACTTTTTGATAATTTTGATATGTCAGTGTTTTCTAAAATTGAATTTAATAAAGAAAATTTTCCTTGGATTGATTTATTAAAATTGAAATTGTTATTCAAAGAAGAAATAAATCAAAATAAATATATTCAACAATTATTTAATCAATATGATTCTAAAAAAGATTACCAACAAGAATTTAAAGAAATAATCTTGGATTGGGTTGATGAAAAAAAAATCCCAATACAGCTTTATTAAAAAAAGATATTAATAAATTATTACAAAATAAAGTAACTAATTTTAAATTTGATAGTAAATCTTATACCATAGAAGAAAAAGAAATTATTGGCAAAGTGTTAGTTTTTAATACTTTTGACTTAACCATGAATAATGCTAAAAACTGGTCTGAAGAGTTTGATGTAAAAATGAATAAGTTATATTATTCTACTCAAAAAGAAATGTTAGCTAGAACTATTGAACAAGCTACACAAGGAAAATCAGAACAATTGTCAGATAGATTAACCACGCCAAACTTATCTAGAAATAATCAACAACATTTTTTTGAAATTATAAAATCCTGGCAAAATATTTCTCAAGAAATAATACAAATTCAAAACAAAAATAATACCTCAGATAGAATTCAAAAAATTAGAGATAATATAGAAAAATATCCTGAATTAATTTCTAATTTCAAACTTAAATATTGATTACTTAAAACTATCTCTAACTGGCTTATAAGAATATCGATGAAATCCTTCAATTGGACCATATTCCTTTAACTTTTCCATATGAAGTTTAGTTCCATACCCTTGATGACTTTCAAACCCATACTTTTTATATAATTCATCTTTGCACAATTCTTTAATGTAAAGTGTATGTGAATGTTTGGCTACAATACTAGCACAAGAAACACCAGGCAAAATAGCATCAGCTTTGACTAAAACATCAGTTTCAATTAATAATCCATCAGGTTTCTTATTGCCATCAATAATTGCATAGGTTGCACCAGTTCTTTTAGAAAGTATATTAATAGCTCGTTTAAATCCCTCCATTCTTGCTTGAAACACATTTAAAGTATCTACTTCTTGTGGTGTCATACGAATTAGCTCATAATCCACTGCTAGTTCTATTATTTTAGGAAATAACTCTGCTCGTTTTTTCTCAGTTAACTTCTTACTATCATTAATACCAGACAATTTAACTAAATCTTCTTTTTTAATGATTAAGCCACAAACAAACAAATCACCACTTAATACTCCAGCAGCATTATTTAGTTTCTATATATTGTCCACAAATGTTGTCCATAACTTTTATATAATTAATATTGTAAAATTATTAAAATAAATTATACTTATAACCAATACTAAAAATAAAATAATGGCAAAATATACTTCTAAAAAGAATAATCACTATATTCAAGCTGGCTGGACAGGGTTCGGATGGGGATATCAAAAAAGTAACAATATAAATAGGCAAGACAACAGATATAATAAAGTTTGGACGTTAAAACTTAATGATATTTTTGAAGATAATAAGATAGTTTCTTGGCTGTCATTTGATGAACTATTTAAAAAGGGATATATTTCTAAAGAAATTAATGCAGAAACAAATTTTTATAGTAATTTTTTGCTTTTAGATGATTTAGATACAGATTTTGCTAAAGATTGTGAAGATTTTATTGTTTCTGTAAAAGAAATAGAATCTAAAATATTCTCTCATTTTAATGGGAATATATATTTAAATGCTAATCCTTTTACAATTGAAGATCAAAAAAAATTAATAACTGAATTAAAAAGTTTTATTGCTTTACATTTAAGTAGAACAAAATTAAGTGTTTTGAGAACATTTTTAGAAATAGATGATTTATTTATCAACAACTCTAACTCCAAATCTAAAATCTTAATTCCCAGAAATATTTCTGAAAAAGAATTAAATGAATTTAATGAAATGTTTTCTAAAGTTGATGAAAACAATTATTTTGAATATAAGAAAAAAATTGCTCATTTTGACATTAATTTAAATTACAAAGAAATAATGAAAAAAATGAATAATTTTACTCATATTAAATTTGTTGCACATCAATCAATAAGTAAAAACGAGGTTCTAAATAATTTCTTTCTTTCAGAAGTCCCATTTTTTAATCAAGACTTTCTTCAAGAAGAACATAAAAATAATTATAAAACTCACTTTGTAGAATTTTTAAAACTTAATTACAAAGAAAAAATAGAAAATACATATGTTGACTTTTTAAATAATTCAACATTTTTAAACGAAATTGATGATTTGTTTGATAATTTTATTGTTGGATTATTAAGTCGAAGAGTTAAGATTTTATTAACAAAAGAAGATTCCTTTTTAAGTAATTGTTTAAGTGATTGGTTTTTTGAAAAAAATTCAAATGTTTATGATGAGATTGTCATTCAAAATTGTTTTAGCTCTGTTGTTTGCTATTCTGAAGATAGCATAAAAAATCTTTATGAAAATATCATTCAAATTGAATTTAAATATTTTAAAGATAACTATATTAAAGTTAATAAAAAAATTAATAATAAAACATTTGAATACAATTATAAATATAATAAGTTCAAAAAATATATTTATATAAAATTTATTTTTTTAGATATAAATAATATCGAAATTAACATTTTAAATAGAAAACAATTAAATATTAACTCAAAATATTTAAAACCATTACGATATGAAAAAATAAAAACTACCATTACTTTTCCTATACACCATTTAAAACCTAATATTTTTAAAATTTTAACGCATAAAGTTCACAAAAAATTCACAATTTCTCAACAATATGAACTTGTTAAATTCATCTTTAAAAGTAAATATGGAACTATTACAATTAAAAAAAATATGTAATTAATTATCTGGCTTGTAATTCAGCATTCTTACCAAATTCATATAAGTTTCATTAATTTTTATTGACTACCGCAAGCCATAATGCTAAAATCTGGCTAATTTTATGGAGTTAATTATGTTAATAAATAATTTATTTTTGAGCTACTATCAAAATTTTTATTTGACTTTAAAACAATTAAACATAAAGTTAAAAATAAATCATATTTTATAGGAAAAAAATGAAAAAAAACAAAACAATATCTACTACATATTTAAAAAGTATGGAAGAGCTTAATAATGAATTTAATTGGAGTGAATTTTCTGTTTCAACACCTACTGAAACAATAGATACTACACATTTTGAATTAATTGCCATTGGAAATCCAGATCAGAAAAATGAATCATGGGTAATGGACATTAAAAACAATAAATATAAAACAACAGACGATTTAATTTATGTTCTCGTAATAGAAGATAAGATATTTAAAATAGGAAAATCCATAACAACAATGGAAAAAAGAATAGGATCATACCATAGTGGTAAAAATGCTTATAGAGAAAAAGAAAATGCTACAAATTCATCTACAAATTGGTTTGTTTTACAAACTGTTTTAGCTATAAATAAACCAGTGTATATTTATGTTCTATATGTTCCACAAACTAAAAATTCTTTTATGGGATGGACTTATCATAATAGAGTCTCTAAAGAAATAGAAACTCTATTATTAGCTGCATTTAATAAAAAATATAAAAAAAACCCTATAGGAAACAAACAAAATTAATATTTAATTAATTTTGACATAGTATTTAATGTTAATTTCTCACTTTTAGATAATTTTATACTTTTATCAAAATTTAAATGCTTTAAAACCATTATATTGTTAAAGTTTCCATATCTTGTTAAGTGAACAATTATCTTATATTCTGGTTTTGTTATTGTTTTTATATAATCCTCTGCTGAAATTTTATCTTCAAATGAAATGTATCCAACAGACTGTGTTGTATTTACTTTATTTTTTACATAAGGAACAAAATATGTGCTTAGTGGAATAATGATATTCCATTTATCATAAATATCTTGTTTAATATTCGCATAGCGTGTTTTTCTTGCTGTATGAATTGTTTCATACGGAAACTCTACAGAAAAATTATCTGATAGTTTATTTTTTTGAGTAAAATTATGCAAATCACACCTATAATTAAAGCTATTATTTTCATCCTTGATGACTTTCTTTACTATAGAAATAATATCATTAGACAAATATAACGGAATAAATTTTAAATCTTTAGGAATTAAGACCTCTTGAGTGTCTTTTATTAAAAAATTATTTTTCACTGTAGTTTTATGATTCAAAACACCTTTTTGCCAAACAAATATTGTGAACGAAGAACCAACACCTGGGAAGAATTTCTTAGCATCATTATCTATAACTATAAAGCTACCCTCATTTAGAAGTCTTTTTAAGGTTACATTGTTATTGTTGTATGTCATCCAATTATTAGGAGCAATAAAACATAAATATCCTTTACTTAATAATAAATCTATTGATTTTTCAATAAACTTATTAGAAATTGAAGTGTTTTTATTAGCACCACCAGAATATGGAGGATTTGCCATTATTAAATCATAGTTTTCAACAATAGAAAACATGTCTAAATTACTTATATTTTTTGGATTTAATAATGCTTTGCAATTTAAATATCTTTGTGGATTTAATTCATTAAAATAAATATTGTCTATATTTGTTTTTACTTTACAGTAAGCACCAAAATTACCATTGCCAGAACAAGGGTCTAATACTTTAATGACTTCTCTTTCCCATAACTCTTTAGGAATATAGTCTATCATTGTTTTTACACAATTCATAGATGTACAAATATCATCATTTGATACATAATGAGATGTATCTTTATTTAAATTATCATAATATTCGAATAACTCTTTTTCAGAAAGATTTCCGACATATGGAACTTTGTTTGTTTGTTTATCATTTATCATATTTGTTTATCATTTATCATATTTGTTTATGTTTTATTATAATATAAATAAGAAGATTAATCAATATTTAATTCTTTATATTTAATCTTTTAATTCTTTATATTTAATCTTTTAATTCTTTATATTTAATCTTTTAATTCTTTATATTTAATCTTTTAATTTTTTATATTTAATCTTTTAATTCTTTATATTTAATCTTTTAATTCTTATATTTAATCTTTTAATTCTTATATTTAATCTTTTAATTTTTTAATACTTTCTTTAACAGGTTTGTAGGTTAATCTGTGAATTTCACATGGCCCATACTTTTTAAGTGCATCCAAATGAACTTTTGTTAAGTATCCTTTGTGCTTTTCAAAGCCATAATCTGGATATAATTTAGCCTGCTCAAGCATTAATCTATCCCTGGTTACTTTAGCTAAAATTGAAGCTGCTGAAATACAAGCAACCTTTTCATCACCTTTTACTAAATAATCTGATTCACAAGCTACATTAGGTGGTACAAAATTACCATCAAATATTGCATAATCAACCTTTTTCAATCCAGCAATAGCTTTTGCCATACCTAATTTTCGTGCCTCTAATATATTAATCCTATCAACTTCTTGTGGGCTAATATGAATAATACAGTAATCCAAAGCTTTACCTATAATTTCAGGATACAATGCTTCTCTTTTCTTCTCTGTTAATTTTTTGCTATCATTTAATCCTTCTATTGGATTTTTAGGATCTAATATCACAGCGGCTACTAGAAGATCAGATGCTCCACACCCTGCACCTGCTTCATCACAGCCAGCAGAATATAATGTGACTATAATTTTATTTTTAATTTCTTGTTCATTTCTCATTTTTATTTTCCTTATTCTATAAATTTTTTATTTTCAAACCAATAATTTCCTTCAGATATATTGTTTCCATCAATACCTGAATAATTAATCGTTAATTCAGTATCTTTAGGAATATCAACTACCGCAATAAATAACAAATTCAGATTTTTTTCATCTGCTTCATATCTCATATTTGATGGATTAGCTGAGTTATATAAAGAACCATAACCTAATGCTATACAATGATCTTTTTTTCCATTTTTTGTTAAACCTGACCAACAAAAGTAGTAATTTTCTATTTCTTGAGGCATTATTGTTCTATCACTAGTAATTTTTTTTAATCCATTCAGTCTATATTCATGTTCTTCTGGATAATCTGAAAATGTTCCTGAAATAATAAATACAGGTGAAGATTCAACAATCTCTCCTGTTTTAATATCTTTTTTAGAAAACACACCTCTACCTTTTCCAACAACATTTTTAATATATAATTCATTCATTTCTTACTCCTTTGATTTAATTGATTCTTCTCTATATTTTATTAATTCTTTTTGCTTTTCCTCAAACTCTATTGGTGAAATTTGATTGTTTACAAGCTCCATAGTTATTAATTTTAATTGACTATCGAAACTATCATAAGCATTAGCTACTGAAACCTTATCTAATACTGCTTTAGTATTAAATACTTCATTAAATGCTAAGTCTATGTAAACATCTAAAGAATTCAAGTTTTGATGACCTGTCATTTGTTGTATTTTTTGTTTTAAAGTATTTGTGTCAAGTAATGCTTTTCTAAAATCATCTTGATTCTCATATTTGTATTGTTTGATTAAATTTACAAATTGTTTAGTTATGAATCTATTCCAGCAATCTTTTTTAATACTGTAACATCATTACTTATGACGGTTTCAAATGATTTCTCACCATTATGTTCATTAATGAATAAATAACCATGATTTTGTGCTAAACCTATTGTATTTTTAATAATTTTTCTACGATATGAATTTAGGTAATTTTTTATTAAAATCTTGCTTTTCTACTGAATTTAAAGTTTTAATTTCATCATCATGGATACATATTTCTAAAGGTAATTTGTTATTATTTTCATTCATTAATCCTGTAATGCAACGAATTAAAACATGACCACGATAAGGAACATCTAAAACTTTAAAAACATGTCCTTTGTAATTATTATAGTAGGGAAACCAAGATGAATTTTCTTGATAAACCTTATCTTTAAAATTAACCAAATTACCTATGGTTTTGTGAGCCTGTGTCATGTTTTTCCTTATCTAAAGGTGGATGTTCTTTTTTTATATATTCTATATATTCTAACACAGAATCAACATCAAAACCTTTTGGTAAGTACCAAACTTTAATTGTTTTAGACCATTCAATTCCAAGAGGTTTAATAAAGTCTTTAATTTCATATGGAACATCTAGAATGGTTGCATGACGCTCTAAATCAAACCTTGTTTTTGCATCTTGAGCAAGAAATTCTTGTTTTTTATTAATCCATGGCTTTTCAAGAAATTCTGAAATATTGGCAGCTTGTTTAACAATATTCCAATTTTTCAATGAAAACCATCTAAAACTATCTTCAATAACAACAGCAGGGAATTGATATACAACCTTAGGTTTGTCAAATAATTCAATTAAATTTCTTTCACAAACAATAATAGACTTGTCATCTTTTTCAATTTTATAAATAAGTCCATAAATTGTATTATTGGGGTCATTTAGTGATGGGATAGTAAAGAAATAAGGTTCATAAGATACAACATCATTTGGGAACAAGAAAAAGTGAGCTTTGATAGCAACAGATAAGCACCTTAATAATGTGTCTCTACTTTGATCTGTATATGGCATATCTTTCTGAGAATATTTAAAAACAGAACTAATATTTTGTAAGTATTGTAATGGTGGGGTATCTTCAACAATATAAGAATAAAATATTTTTGGAGGTTTTTTTCGTAAAACATTTTTCTCACGAGCACGAATACACCAGGAAATTGCAATATCTGCTGCTTGTTTAATGGATAGTTGATGTCCCCATTGTCTTTTGGATAAGTTTTGCATAATGTTGTATAATATAAATAGTAATAAAGAATAAGATGATTTTAAAATAATGTCAAACCTAAATTTTCAAGTAGAAATTTTAAACTTTTTATTTAATAAAGTTTTTATAAAAATACTATTAAATAAAAATTTCCCAGCAGAAATACATAATATACTTTTAGGTATACATTTAGTAACTATTGGTTTCAATACTACAGGAATATCTGAAGGTGGCACTACTATTGGATATTCTAGATTAATATCTCCAATAGAAGAAATTTTTGAACGTCCTAAAATGAATTTTTTTCTATACAACAAAAAATCAATTAATAGAAAATTCATTCTACTGTTCTAATAGTCGATTATCTTTAAGAAATGAATTTTGTTTTTTAAAAAAGACAAGAGATTTTAGAGATTTTTGCATAGATTATTTCAATACTTATGCAAAAACAGTCCCTCAAAATTATTTTGATAAAAAAGAGTATGAATTTAAAGATTTGAAATTCTCTTTTCAACTACATAAATTAAAAAGAAATACTGAAGAAGCACAAAAAAATGCTTATAATCAATTGTTTTTTGAAAAACCTAAATTTCGTTCTATTATAGAAGCTATTTACTTAGAAGAAACAATAAGTAACACAAATAAAAAAGAGAAAAAAATAAAAATTTAAATTTTTATTTTTTTCTTGTCTTTTTGTATCTTTGGAATTACTTCATAATTAAGTTTAGCCATTGTTTCTTCAGGATTAAATGCTAAAGATTTATTCCAAAAGAAAAAGGAGTTTTCATCTTTTTTTCCAATACCAACTAGCTTTAATTTAACACTGTCGTGTTCATTAAACTCAATTAAAGAGCTAATTTGTTTCCCCTTAAGTGAGCTTGTTTTATTTGTATTGAAAAGGAAGTTAGACCAAAAGTTAAAATCATCAGATGATTGAAATTTTCCAACTAATTCAATTTTGCCATCAATTAATGAGTGTTCAGGGTAATGTTTTGGTGAATTTATTTTGGACTTTAAATATAATATATATGTTTCTTCATATGTTCCAGGAATGATGTCACTCCTAGAGATGTTAAGGGATGGAAAATAAAGCAACATAACTTTTTATAACTAAAATTATATTTTAAGTGTTGATTTGTTTTTATATTCATTAATGTTTAAACTATTATCATTAATTAATATAGTTAATAATTTAGCCATGGATTTTGCACATTTTGATTCAATAGAAGAAATAGGAATCCACTTAAATCCATCAACTTCTGGAAGTAGTTTTTTTGAAAGATAGTGTTCAAACATAGATTTACAAACAAGTGCATCAAGGGAAATACTATCTTTATTTTTAAATGTTAAAAAAAGATGAAGGTCTTTTTCTTTGTTATATTTAAAAGAGCCAAGGTCTATTAGTGATTCATGATTCAAAACAAGAGATGTTTCTTCTTCGCATTCTCTAATGGCACAATCAATTGGTAGTTCATTATCTTCAAGCAAACCTTTTGGTAAATCATAAAATGAGTTTCCAGTAGAATGTCCCATAAAAATTTCATTAAGTTCATTAACAATAATAATTCCACAGCTAGTTTTTAATTTTTTATCCATATTTGACCCACATTGTATTTAGTTTGATTATAACTTAAGTAATTAAGATTGTGAAGAGGGGAATTACTTTTTAAAATATATGCTGTATGCCTTAGATACTATTAGTCTTGCAGTAGAGTAATCTAATCTTCTTCTGTATCTAGAATCAGTTCTCAACCCCTTAAATGAGGTAAGGAAGATGTCTTGTGTTGTCTTCCTATAATCATTTAAAACTTTATTACATATGTTAATAATTGATTTAAGTTGTGTCGATGATAGTTTTTTATTATCTGGAGTAAGAATATCAATCCTGGTTCTTAATCTTGAGTGATAACCAACATCAGATTTTAAAATATTTTCGCCATCACAAAAAGAGACTTTTTTATTAATATCTGTAGCGTCTATATTTATTAATCCTAGTTGGCCATTGGGTTTGTGAAATAATATTTTATCATTAATAGTTAATGGATATATTGTGGTTAATTCTTCTTTTTTTTCATGAAAACGACCCAATAGTTTATTGTCACGATATACATTAAAATCATCTGAGTTTTCTGGATTAAATAAGGCCAAACAAACTGGATGTTCTGTTTGATTAAAAAGAGACTTTTGAGTTAAAGAAATAACACCATATAGTCTAGTTTTAAAAAATGGACTAACAATAAATGATTCTGGAACAATAACCGCAACATATTCACAATTGTTTAAGCACACATCTAGACATTTTTCATATAAATCAGAAAAAGGAGAAATATTAGCAGTTATATTTTTTCTAGTAGCTATATTTTTAGCAAGAAAAGGTGGATTAGTAATGCAAACAGAAAAACCTTTGGGGAAATTAAGAATACTATCATTTGTTAAAACATGTTCATTCTGTGGCTCAATATCAAAAGATTGAAATTGATTAATGAGAGATAAGTCTACAAGCATATCAACTAATCCATTTTTACCCGCAAATGGTTCAACTATACAATGTCTTTTTGCAATAGGAATATTTTTAAACCATGATAAAAAAAACTTATTTTTAAAGATGTTTTTATTTGTAAAAAATTGCCCAAGTGTTTTTTGTTTCATTTAAATTTTAATTGTTTTTTTATAAGAGTCATTATGAGAAGGTAATTTTGATGCTAAATCTAAAGCATTTTTTTCAGTTACTAAAAAAGCAATTTCTGGAGATAAAGAGAATATAGTTTCTCCGGAAGTATTTGCTGAATTAATATTGTATTGATGGTTAGTATTAAGTCCATAATCAATACATTTATTAATAATCGTTAATACTTTTTTATTTAGTTTTTTATTTTGGCATGATTTTGCTAATAATAATAATGAACTATTGTTTTTTTCGTCTGTATATGTTGTGAATTCTATATTTTTTTCAATAATTGCAGTAGTTAAGCTATGACGATGATGTTTCAGGCTTGAAAATAAAACTTGAGGATTCATATTGAATTCAGGATGGTTTATTAACATAACAAAAAGTGAACCCCTCTTTTTATAGATAGCTCTATCTATTGGTAATATTTTATTTTTTCCAACACAGTTTGGATCTCCACCATTATCAAATACTATTTGTAAAAGTTGAGGTGAGTTAACTTGAGCTACATTATATACCATCTTAGAAACATCAGCCCCTTGAGAAATTAAGTCAATTAATCTTTTGGCTATAACATCTTTACGTGTTTTATTATCATTAAATAAAGTAATTGGATCTTGACCGTTATTTTTAAGTTTAATACAATCTAAATTGATAGGGTTAACTGGTGTTACCCAAGTAGAGTGGTGCCCCAAAATAAATAAGTCTAATACTAATTTGTTTAATTCTTTTATTTTTTCAGAACTTAAATTTTGTGAGGTTTTCATATTATTAAAATGTTTTTTTGTTTGTTTTGGAATTTTCTTTATTAAAGTATTCTTGAAATAGAAAATTATCGATATTGTCAATTTTATTAAGGCGTGGATAATGAAAATTAATAATTTCAGTTCTTAAATAAGATTCTTTATTTTCATTGCCTGGAAACTTTTTAAGTTCTTCAGACATTGGTGTAACAACAAGATTACGTTTAGAATATGTTCCGGATTTAAAAAATTCAGGATAGTCATCCCAAGAAACTCCTATTTCTGCTAACATTTTAATCTTTGTGGCAGAATTTTTACCTTGTAATAGGGTATGAGAGTAGTGTGCTTGTGCAGCCATACTGATAGCATTTTTAATAGCATCTTCTTGTCTCCATATAAAAACTTCAGCAGCATCTTGAAGTGTTGGAACATTCCACACACGACAATCAAATATAGCAAATTGATCACTTTTTTCTGTTAGGTTTTTTAAAATTTCAGAATTAAATTTAGCAGTTGTAATACTAGCTAAAACAGAAGTTAGTTTTTGAATTCTTCCACCAAAAAAAGATTGTTGTTTATCATCTGTTTTGAAATAAACTAAACTAATTTCATCACTTTGAGTATATCCAAGTTTAGCATGAGTTTGTTCAACAAGAAAATTTGTAGTATCAATCATCGCTTGTGATAGTCTTTTGTCAAATGGACGAACAAGACCTTTGGTATAAGTGTGGAAAGATTTACCATCAATTCGCACACAAATAGGAGAATCTTCATCTAAACATAAACTTGCTTGTGCCATTTCTAGATTTTTAACTCTATCACCAAGAGTATCTACTTTTTTATCCATATATTCCTTTTAATTAATTATTATATTTTATTATACAAGATTTTTAAACAAAAAAAACCCTGCATTAATTTGCAGGGTGTCAAATTAATTTTAATTAATTATTTCGTAACTGTAGTTTTTGATTGAAACCATTCTTGATTATTTTCTGTATCAAAACCAAGAAGAACATAATATGAGTTATTTGGAACAGTTTTATTAAATTTCACACCAAAAAATGGAGTATTGTTTTTATCTGTTGATAACTGATATAATGTAGAAAAATCAGTAGGAATTGCTAATCCAGTTATGTTTTGTGGAATATAGTCATGCCCTTCTTCAGAAAAGTGAGCATTGAATGCTAAATTTCCATGTGTGGTGAATTTTTGATTAAATCCAATATTTACAATATTCCCATTTTTTGTATAAAACGATGTATCTTTAGAATCTATATTGGGAGATTTGCATAAAGATGGCAAAGAGTCTGTTAGTTTACCATCTTTATCAATAAAGATTGAGGAAACAAAAGGAGATTCAATATTTTTTAATTGATAACTAACATAAATAAGTTGACAACTATTTTGATTTAAAGTGATATTATTAAATTGTGTTCCATATTTTACATTATTAATTTTAGCACTAGATAAATCAGAATTAATAGATGCAACTACAATAGGTGAATTACTCAAATAAAATTCATTTAAATTGTTGGTTGTTCTTTTGTCTATAAGTAAAAAGTTAAAAACAGAAGGATTCTCAGTTTTTGTAATTTTAACATCAACATCAGAATAAGAAATAGGTGTTAAAAATTTAGCCAAATCAGATTCTTTAGTATTGTTTGGTATGTGATAATATTCTGTATTAAGTAAAACAGCTTGAACAACAGGTGTTTTATATTCAATTCTTTCAATAACAATAGGAGTTGAAGAAATTGGTTTACTTGCATTTTTTATTTTATGTTTTTTGATTTTTGATTTAGAAAGAACAGCTACTTTTGCCGTTGGTTCAATTTTAACAACAGGAGCAACTACTTTTGCCGTTGGCTCAACCTTAACAACAGGAGCAACTACTTTTGCTATTGGCTCAACTTTAACAACAGGAGCAACTACTTTTGCTATTGGCTCAACTTTAACAACAGGAGCAACTACTTTTGCTATTGGCTCAACCTTAACAACAGGAGGTTTTGTTTTGGTTGAACCAAGCATTTGCTCTAGTTTATTGAGAGATGACATTGGTTTTGTCTGTGAGAAAGCCACACCTGAAAATACTATGGCAAGAGATAATGTTAATATTTTTTTCATAATTTTACCTTAAAAAACACATTTTTGAATAATTTATTTAAAGTAAAATAAAAAAAACCAAAAATCAAGGTAAATACAATTACACATGATTTTTTAATTTAAATAAAAATAGAAATTAACAAAATTGTATAAGTTGTTCACATTGATGATTAATAATTAGACTAGTTGATTTCTAATATTTAAGTAGTTGACAATTTTACATTTTAGTGTAAGAATGAAAAAATGTTAAAACCAGCCAGAAGGGTTGGTTTTTTAACAATAAATAAAGGAAACAATTATGTCTTGGTATACATTACAAACTAGCCCTAATAGGGAATCTAAAGTTACATTAGCAATGGAGGAAAAAATTGCTAATGGACTGCCTATTCGTGAAATTTTTGCTCCAATTGAAACAATTTATGAATTGAAAGATGGGAAAAAGAAAGAACGTCAAAAAAGAATGTTAACAAATTATATTTTCGTAGAAATGGACTACACTGATCAAATTTGGCATGCATTAAAAGGTATTAGTGGTGTAGTAGGATTTATTGGAAGAAAAGGTAATCCGGCAACTGTTTCAGAAAAAGAAATTCAAGTTCTTAAGGATAAAGTTAATGGAGAAGCACCAAAACCAAAAATTTCATTTGAAGTGGGGACAATTGTTAGGATTAAAGAAGGATCATTCTTAGATTTTAATGGAGTTGTTCGTTCTGTTGATTATTCAAAAAATAAAGCAAAAGTTGCTATTAATATTTTCAATCGTGAAACTGAAGCAGAAATAGATTTAGAGTTTATTGAAATGGTTTGAACGATATAGGCGAATACATCAAGACCCTACTGTATGATATGTTAATTTTTAACTAAAAGTACAGGGGGGTTTTCTATTTGGCAATATTAAATTAAAATATAAATTAGGTTCTAGAAAACTGTTATTTTTAATTTTAGAACTAGAGTTTATATTTAGTTTTCTTCTTTAGTGATAAATCAAATTCTTCAACAGATACTGAATCTAAACTTTCAAAATATCCATTCCATGGAGAATAAAATTTCTTTGTTTCATTTCTCTCATTTTGATAATAAACATCAGATAGATGACTAGAGTCAAGTTTACCTTTTTTGTTTACAGGTGGACAATTATGAGTGAAAGAGATAAGTTCATTGAATTTATTAATGTCTTTTTTTCCATAATTATTAGATAAATAGTTATATAAATCAGCATTTGCTTGTATTTGTTTGGCACAACGTTCAGCTTTATCTTTAGATTGAAATACTTCAATGAATTCTATTCCATATCCTTCATCATTTCCAAAAGAATCGCCTGTTGAGTAAATGGCAGTAACTAAATAAACTTTATCCAATTCAGAATCTTTAACTTCAAAAGCACCAGAAGAATCAAAAGAAGAATCTTCTGATATAGAAATGCCATGAATAGAGTATGTTGTAGAGGTGCTTGCTCTGGAATAGTCATCTTCGGGGTCTATTTCAGAAGTTTCCTCACTGTAAGAAGTATAATTAATGTTAAATAAAGTACTAGGAATAACTGATTGTTTAATAGATTTTTTTGGGGTTGCCATTTTCTCACCTTAATTTTTAAAATTATATCACAAAAATAATAAAAAACCATCAAAAAATTATTAGATGGTTTTTCTGTGTTTTAAAACAATGAAGGTTTTAAGGTTTTACTTTTTTAGGAGTTGGTTCGTTATCAATTTCATAAAGTAGTTCAGTTAATTTATTGATTTTTTCTGTTCCACCTAAAACTTTAGATAATCCCTCTGCAGCCTTTTGACAAGATTTATAAGTTTTTTCAGCTTCACGAGAATCTACATTATAGCCAAAATCTGAAGCCCAACTTTCAAATCTTAAATAATCTTTAACATTAGCATCTAAAGATAGGGATTCTAAAATATCTTTTAATGTTGGATCTGGAAATTGTGCATTACCAACCCCAAAAGTTATTTTCTTATCAGATAAAGTGATTTTTTTTGCGACACCAGTTTCAACAGCAGAATCAATAGCGTCTTTTAGTCCACTTGCTTGATAAGCATTTAGGTTCATAAATGTTGTTTGAGGATATGGTAAGTGACCAATTCCTTTCATATAGTCACAAGTATATTGTCCTTTGGGTGACATAATTGTAACTTTCCAATTTAAACTTTTATCCTTTTCTTCAGCATTTCTAGACAAACTAAAAGGAACAAATTTACTTTTAACTGTAATTTTATTTTCTTCAATAAATTGTTCAAATTGTTGTGTTGGGGTCATGGTATTTCCTTATAAGTAATATACTTTATATTTTAACAAAATAAAAATAAAAATCAAAGTAATTGACAACAATAACTGCAATAGTATAATTTGGAAATAAAACAACTAATTAATTTATGAATATTATATCTCTTTTTTCAGGTGCTGGTGGTTTAGATTTGGGATTTAAACAAGCGGGATTTAAAATAGCCTGGGCAAACGAATATGATAAAAATGTTTGGGAAACTCATGAGTTAAATTTTCCAGAAACGGTTTTGTCAAAAGTTTCAATAACAACGATAAATGAGAAAGATGTTCCAAATTGTATAGGTATGATTGGCGGCCCACCTTGCCAATCATTTTCAGAGGCAGGAGCAAAAAAGGGAACACAAGACCCTCGTGGTCAATTGTTTTGGGACTATATTCGTATTTTAAAAGAAAAGAAACCATTATTTTTTGTAGCAGAAAATGTTTCTGGATTATTAGCAAGTCGTCATTCAAAAGATTTGGAGGCATTTATTGAAGCATTTTCTAAAGCAGGGTATGCTGTTAAATATGAATTATACATGGCAAGTGATTACGGTGTTCCACAAGACAGGCAAAGATTAATTTTTATTGGATATAGAAAAGATTTAAAGAAAGAATTTAGTGGAATTAAAAAAGAATTAGGTAAGGTTTTATTAAAAGATGTGATTTCTTCTATTCCGGCAGGAGTTCCTTCCAAAAGTGGTCAAGTAAATTTAAATGTATTATTTCAAAATCAAGAATATATGATTGGTGGATTTAGTAGTATGTTTATGTCTAGGAACCGAGTCCGGTCTTGGGAAGAAACAAGTTTTACTATTTTAGCAACAGCTAGGCAAGTTCCATTACATCCTATGGCTCCGAAGATGATTAAGGTAGGAACTGATAGTTATTCTTTCGTTGTTGGTAAAGAGATCTTATATCGTCGGTTAACGGTAAGAGAGTGTGCTAGAATTCAAACATTTCCAGATGATTTCATCTTTAAGTATTCAAAAATAGAAAATGGATATAAAATGGTAGGTAATGCTGTTCCTGTTCTTTTGGCAAAAAAAATAGCATTACAAATAAAAAAAGATTTAGATTTAATTTAGACGATTAATTCCAAATTTGTAATAAATTATTATTAAATATATCTAAGTCAGTGATAATTAAATCAAAGTTTTTAGTCTTAATAAGCTCAATTGCTTCATTTGTATCTTTGCAAAATGTAACTTTATAGTCAGCAAGTGATTTTTTAGCTTTAGCTCTAACAACTGCTGAAGCATCAATGATTAAAATATTTTTTTCTAAAAGTGTTTTCTTTGAATTTTCAAGTAATTTTATTTTATTATTTAATTCAATGTTGATTTCTTGTTCTTTTTGAATTGCTCTTGCAACCTTTTCTCTTAGTTCAAAATTATTTTTTTGATGAGCTAAATTATCTGCAATAGAGTCTTCACTATCTTTTAGTTTTTGTTCGTATTCTAATATTTTTTTTGCATCAATGATATTCTTTTTTAAAAGCTTCTGCATTATGCTATCATATTTATTTTGACATGTAAACATAAAAAACCTTATGTTGTTAAAGAGGATAAGAATTTAATTCTTTTAAGAAATTCAACTTCTTTCCATGGCTTTTTAAAGATTCCAGTCAAATTTTCTGTTTCATTAATCTTTAGATTTACATCATCGTGACCAGTAATTATAACAATAGGTATGTGTTTTGTTATTTCATTAGCATTTGCTCTTTTCATGAATTCAAATCCATCAACATTAGGCATTTCTAAGTCAGTAATAATTAAATCAAAGTGTTTTGTTGGTAATAATTCCATTGCATCTGCACCATCATTAGCAAGAGTAACATCATATCCTGCTTCAATAAGCATTTTTTTCATTTTAGTTCTAATAACAATAGAGTCATCAACCATTAGGATAGATTTTTGTTGAATAATTTCTGGAGTTATTGTTTTTTCTTGTTTTAATATTTCTATATCGCTAGTTAACTGTGAAAGTAAATTTTCATAATTATTGATTTGTTCATTTTTGCTTTTTATCTGACTTAATAAATTATTGTTTTCTACATTAAGAGAATTTTTATCTTTTAAATAATCTTCAGCTTGTGCTTGAGCTTTTTCTTTTTCTTGAGTTTTTTCTTTAGCTATATATGACAGTGATAATAACTCTTGATTTAATTCTTTTAAGTTATTTTGAGTTTTAGATAAATTAGATTCTAAAAGTTTAACTTTTTCAGAAGAGTTGTTATTGACTGATTCTTTTAGTATTGATTCTAAAGACTTATTGTATTTACTTTTAATACTTAAGACAATAGCAATACTCCCAATAACAGAAACGCCAGGAATTATATATGCAAAAATGTCACTCATTATTTTTTCTCCAATTTTGATTATAAAAACAAAATAAAATAAAAAAAACAAGGGAAAAGCAAAAATAGATTAATAAATCATGTTTTATTAATCCAATCAATGTGTTTTTTATGCCAATCAGAAATTGTTATACATGGATGGTTATGCTTTAAAAATAAGGCTAAATTTGGGCATATGTGTTCAAAAGATATGTAATTGTTGACATTAAAAAATTCTAAAGATAATTCTAATATTTTTAAGTTAAAACTTTTTAAATTATTAAATGATATATTTGCTCTAGATTGTAGGTTAACCCAAGGACTAAGATATGGAATTCTAAGTGGGGATTCATTCCAGGCACAAACTAGACCACCATTATTGCTACCTAAAAGAAAATCTCTAGTATCAACTATATCAAAAAGACGTAATTCAATTTTTTTATTAATTATATATTCATGTAAAAGACTTATTTCTTTATTTATAGAAACACCAATTAGTGAAAGGTGTGTTTTTATAAGTCTAATTGTGTTTCCAGATGCAATATCATCATCAATTAAGCAATACTCGCCAGCTTCAATAGGGGCATCTGAAATAGAGTTTGGTCTTCTCACTAAACCTAATGGATGTAGTTGAGTATCGTTCATTAGAAAAATTCTAGAATAATCTAATTTAATTTGACCTGGTAATTGATTGGTGCAACAATCCAAATTAATAACATTATTTTGGGCTTTTACTTCATTTACAGTTTTAATTTGTTCATTTATGGGAATAGACAGAGTTTGAACAAGAGTGTGTTCTTTAATTGTTGATAAAAGATTATTGTGAAAATTTAAATAGGTTGATTTTAATTGTTCCTCTTGTAAAGGAAAAAAATCTATCCATTTTTTTAATGCAAAATCTTGTTCATAGCGAACACCATAAAACAAATTAATATTATTTGCATTTGCATTAGTATGAACTTTAATATTAGTAGTTAATCGGATATTTTTGGATTTTTCTTTCGCAAAAGATATGTTTTTAGTGTAATAAATATTATCTTTGCTTTGTTCTTGATCTAAAGAATAATTTTCTCTTTCTACACAAACAGCAAAGAATTTGTTTTTATATTTTTTAGGTAATGATTGAAAACAATTAATAAAAGATTTATTATCAGAACCAAAAACATAAAAAATCTTTACTTTTTTATTTAGATAACATTCTATGTTTTTTGTTATTTTTAAAATAACATCAGTAAAATTAACAGGACAGTTGCAAAACATTGATTCCCATAAATCAACAGAAAACAATTCTTTTTCATTAATATTATAAAATGGATAACTATTTATCATATCTTCTAAATAAGAAATTCTATTCTTAATGTTCCAATATTGAATATCATTAGATTTATTTAAAACATATTTGTCATGAGATGGACTAAGAATGATCGCATCAATTTTATGATTATTTAACTCTAATATTTTTTTTGCTTGTAACATCATTTCAATATGACCAAAATGAGTTGGAGCATAACTTCCTGTATTTAATAAAATAGAAATTTCCTCTTTATCAGAAGATATAATTTTGTTATTAATGTTAGAAGAAAAAACATTTTGATTTTCATTCAATTCATTGATTGAATATGGAGTTGTAATCCATCCACTTGCAAGAATTTCAGGATAAGTAAATCCATTTAAGACCATCGGAAAATAAAAAATATCATTTTTGATTTTTTCTTGAACATTAGTCGGTATTTGTGAAAACCATGTTGGTATAGTCATTTTATTTACTTAAAAATTTAGTGGTGCAAGCTTCAAACATTAGTTCAGTCCTTAATATGATTTTTTCACCAAATTTAACTAATTCTCCACTATGTAAAATACGATGAGGGAAAATAAGTGCAGAACCTTCTTTTGGTTTTAAGGAAAAATTAATATCTTCAGGAAGAGCTTGTTGACTCAAATCTGAGAAATCTCTTTCTTCAAATAATTTTTCATTTTGACTATCAAATAAGAATTGTGTTGAACCACCAATGCATTGATTTGAGATTGAAATTATCAATGTTAATAGACTTCTTCTAATGTTGCTCTCATAAAAAGAATCATCATAATGGGGGACTAAGAAATCATTTTCAGAATAATTAAGAAGACGAATCATTGGGTTGACTCCAACAAAACGCCAACTGTTAAAAGGTTTCCAATTAGTATTATATTCAGAAAATATTTCTAAATTAGAAATAGCTCCAGAAAGTAAAATTCTTTCTGAAATAATTTTGGCAAATTCAATTGAATAAAAGCTTAATCTTTTAGAGCCATTCATTGAAGAATCTCTAATTCCATATTGATTTGTTTGAACTATTTTTGAATTATTTATGTTTTTCCAATTAAGAATGCTAATTATTTCTTTTGTATCAATTAAGTTTTCAACAGATATAATTGAATCATTAATTTTTGAAGAAGATGGAAGAGTAGAATTAATTTCTAATTGTGGAGAATCTAAAGTGTATCCAATAAAATTATGAGTAGGAATAATTTTAGGGGCACTAATTTTCTTGTAAATATTTGAGTGAACACCTTCAATCCAACCATCAGTAACAGAGCTATCTAAAATATCCAAATGAATGGCTTGGGATCCGGCCCAATATTTGTGCTGATTATACTTGTGTAGTTTTTCTAAAGCATGTTGGTATGTATCAAATTGAAGTTGATCTTCTTGTTCCCAAAATGAAGTTATTTTTTCCCATGTATTGATAGAAATATTTTTATAATTTAGATATATTTCAACAAAGTCATAAGGTGCACCAAAAACTTCTTCATCAGTTCTTCCATCATACATATCACCCGCAGGAATAGCTGTAGTTATTTCGTTGATTATTTGTAGTTTTTCAGAAACAGAATAAACTTCGCTTTTATGAAGGTCTGAAATAAGTTGGATATCAACCATTCCATCAGATGCTTTCCCAACATATCCAAGATAAGCACCCTCATCCCTATTTGTTGTTCCAACTATAATTGAACTAAACCCTTGAGCAGTTAATACACTAGTTGTATAATATAAAAATGGTGTTCTAGTATACGCAACTAATTGACCTCTAGCCCATAAATCAGGATTTTTAAGTTTTAATGCCTCATCAATTGGAGCACTAATATTATTAAAACTATTATTAATATCAAAGACATGAAATTCAATATTAAATTTTGAGCACAATAGTTTAGCTTTATGAATTGCCTCAACTTGATTTGTTGCCCATTGTGTATTTTTTGCTGGCAAACTAATGGCGATAATCTTTTTTATTGGACTGTTAGGAATCTTACTGGCCATTGCTATTAATCCTAAAACAGCAGAACTATCAATTCCACCACTAACTGCTACAACACAAGCACTTAATGAACATTGAGACATATATTCATTAAGTAATGTAATCTTTGCCGTAATATATTCGTCAGCATTAAATCCTCTCATTGTCCGAATTAATGAAAGTGTTTTTCTAATGTTTGTTGTTATGTTTTCGTGTTTTGAGTTATAAACTTTCATTTTGTTCCTTGTTATGCCATAAAACAAATTCTTGAACTGCTAAGTCAACACAGTCAATAACATTAATATATGAAGATAATTTATTCCAATTTAACATACTAAGTTCTGTGCAACCTACAATAATATTGGTTATGTCTTGTTTTTTTGATTCTGTAAGAATTGCATGAAAATAATCTAATTCATTAGATGTGTTTCCAACAATATGATTTTGAATAATTAATTCACTAAGTTCAGAAAGTTCATTACTAGAATAAATAATATCAGAATCTTCACTAAATATATTATGTTCTTTACTAGTTTTAGAACATAGTATTAAAACTTTATCATTTTGTTTTTTTCTTGTTTTATAATGAATTAATCCAAGTTGTGGAAGATTTATTATTCTACTGTCAGACACTAGTGGATTTAAACTATTACATGCAATAATAATTTTAGCACATTCAATAAGTGGTTTTAAGGCTAATTCTATTTCTTGTTTTGCAAGAGTTGGTAAATCTACACCCTTAGAACTAATGGATGAGAATGGATAATTATGAAGTAATATTTGAGGAAAGTCTTTATCTTTTAGATTTCTATTTCGTGCTACACCATATAATATTTTTTTATAAATATTTAATCCAGAAAATGCCCCTGCCCCACCAATAATTCCAAGTTTTTTCATAATATAATTTAAGTTAAAAGAATAATCATATTATACTTAGTATTTAAAATCAACTAAGATAAATAAAAAATTTCCTCCATTTATTTACTCTTCTGTCTTCTTCGTGATATTTATTAATAAATAATTAACTTCTATCTATTTATTTATTATTGAATTTAAAACGATGCCTTGAGCGGCAAAGTTTACCCTTAGCCAAATCAAATCGATTTA